>JACCDO011767072.1_pt1 | contig 15156 bp, 14 predicted proteins | sample 7446101 | NCBI WGS metagenome assembly JACCDO01 (sample SAMN15323440, study PRJNA562643) | freshwater metagenome | isolation source: river surface water | place: USA:Blue River Watershed | collected 2017-08-16
CCTGGATGGGCGGGGGAAGAGGGAGAGCAGCCGCAGGAGCAGCAGCAGGAGCAGCCGCAGGAGCAGCAGCAGGAGCAGCCGCAGGAGCAGCCGCAGGAGCAGCCGCAGGAGCAGCCGCAGGAGCAGCCGCAGGAGCAGCAGCAGGAGCAGGGAGAGCAGGAGGAGTCGCCAGAGCCTTGACGGGTCGAGGGGTTGCAGCTGCGGCAGTGAGAGCAGCAGCCATCTCGCGCCATGAATCGCCGCCGTGGTAGTCGATTAGAGCGCGCCACGCCCTGGATTTAGCGTCCTCCTCAGCCGCCCTCTGGGTAGCCTTGGCAGCGAGAGCAGCAGCCGTGGCGCGCCAGGTATCTCCCTCCGTGGGAGGGAGTCCAGCACCAACTGCCTCCTCTACCTTCGCTGCAAGAGCGTTGGTAGTAGCGAGGGCTGCACGGAGCTCGGTAATAGTCGTGGAAAGGGAGTCCATTTTGATTCAATAGTTGGGCTTGAAAATACTAGAGTGGGGTCTTATACAGGGATGACTAACGCTCTGATGCCGACTCTCAGCTTGCCGACCAGCCCGTTTCAAATTTTTTGGCGGTAGCGGCCGCCAGCCGCGCTACGCCCGCCTCGCTAATGACCCCCTCATATAAAAAAACAACCGCCCTCACACTCCTAATTGCAATTAGGGAGGTGTGAGGGCGGTTGTTTATGGGATTGGTAAGGGACCTCGTATGCCGAAGGCATACGCGGCTGTTTACCGCAACCGCCAAAAAAACCCTACGCTTGCGCGCAGGGAAGAAACAGGCTGTGGCTGTTTACTTTTTGGGGTCTCTCTTTGCATGTGTGTCGTTTTTAGCTTAGGACGTTATTTTGTAGTGTCTTTTGCTTTTTTATTTTTTTTGTGTGGGTTGCTGTGGGTTGCTTACGCCCAGGGCCAGTCCTCGGCGTCGCGGGGGAGCGGGGGTGGTGCCTCAGTGGCGTCGAGGGAGCGGTCGGTGAGGTTGTAGAGGCCGAGGTGGACAAGGCGGCAGGGCTTGCGGTAGTCCACTGTGAGCGCAGGCGGGGCGAAGGCGTGGAAAGCCCAGAGCATCGCCTTGCGCCCGTCAGGGAGCGTCGTCCAGCCGCCGTAGTAGGCGCGCTTAAGGCGGCTACGGCGGTCCCACTGCGCAACGCTTGTATCGCGGCCCAGCTCCTCCAGCACCTTCAGCTCGCTCTCGAATGCCCTCGCCTTCTCGCCCAGCACCACGCCCTCCAGGATGTCCATACCGTCCATGCGCACCAGCGTTGGGTGCGCCATGCGGGGAAGAGCAGGCGCAGGCGCAGGCGCAGGCGCAGGCGCAGGCACCAGGCCATCGCAGCTTCCAGACCGCTCGCGGCGCGGCGCCTGGGGCAGCACATAGACAGGCCTGTCAGGCTGGAAGGGGACCGGCGGCAGCTCCTTGGGGAGAGCAACACCTGCTGCGGCTGCAGCTGCGACGGTAGCTGCGGAGAAGCCACCACCTGCGCCCGCTGCAGCCGCAGGTGCATACCGTGCTGCAGCTGCAGCCTCGCGTGCCTGCCAGAACTCCGCCTCCTCCTCGTCATCCTCGCCGTCGCCCTCCTCCAGGTCCAGCTCCTCCTCTTCCTCCAGCTCCAGCTCATCCTCTTCCTTCTTCTTCGCGCTCCAGTAGGCCAGCACGTCAGGTGCAGGCTGTCCCAGCTCGACGAAGTCGAGGAAGAAGCTCTTCCCGCTGTCGCCCGCGGCCTTCATGGCGTTGTAGGCGTGCGGGTTGAGGAGGCCGAGCGGCTTCCAGCTGCTGGCAGCGGTATAGTCGCCGTCCAGCTTCTCGAAGACGAAGAAGCGGTAGATGAAGTAGGACTTGTGGCAGAGGTGGGCGACGGGCTCCACACCGTAGGGAAGAGATGCCCAGCAGCCGTCGTGGTAGGCCTGGTAGCGCTCCTGCAGGTGCTCGTCGTAGAGGCTCTTGCCGCTCAGGTAGTGCCGAGCGTTGGCCTCGGCGTCGCCGAGCTTTGCAGGAATCGCCACACCCAGCGTCAGCTGAGCCTCGATGGGCAGAGGGGGAGGAAGGGCGGCCGCGATTGTGGCATCGGCGAAGCCTGGAAGAGCAGGGCCCGAGGCCCAGCGGGGGTCGCGCACTGGCACCGATGGCCATGTAGGGGCCTGGGCAGCAGCAGGGAGAGGGAGAGGCTCCAGTGGGCCCTGGGCACCCTCGGTGGGAGGGAGTCCAGCGCCTGCGACAGCAGGGAGCGCAGCGACGGCGGCAGCAACCTCATCAGCAATCTTCAGGGTGTTCTCGGCGCTTACGCGCAGCTGGGCAATTTGGGCAATGATGGAGTCCATGGTGCTTTGCTTGAAAACGGGGGCTTGAAGGTGCGAGAGAGGGTCTTATACAGGGTGTTCGCCTACTGGCTACTAGCGCGCTGATGCCACTAGACTTTCTCAGCAACTCCAGATATCAATTTTTTTTTGTAATTGACATTTACAGGTTGCCTATAAGATATATATAGCATGCTCCCTTAGCAATTAAAAAGGCCCTTATAGTCAGACTAGAAGGGGTTCCTATATACGTATATAAGAAATCAATTTTTTCCATAAATTGATAATTACAGCCGCAATATACGCATGTAGGTAGACTCTAAGGCCGTATATCAATTAACAAAAAAAATTGAAACTAAGAGGTGGTCTAGAAAAACAGTCGGCATCAGCGCGCTAGTAACCAGTAGGTGAACCCCCTGTGTAAGACCCTCTCTAGCACTTTCAAGCCCCCTTTTCGAGCACCAAAGATGTCTGACTCTTCCTCCGTTTCTTCCGCCTCTTCCACCGAGACCACCCTGAGCGAGCTGCTCAAGGACTTCCGCAAGGTGGCAAAGAAGCAGCAGGAGCTGACGAAGCGCATCGCAAGCATGACAAAGGGAATGAAGCCGCGCGCCAAGAAGGCGGCCACAGGAGAGAAGAAGGCGCCTCGCAAGTCCTCCGACGGACAGCGGCGCTGGCGGCACTTCCAGAAGTTTGTCTGGGCGCAGCTGAAGGAGGAGAACGCTGCGGCACCGTTCAAGGATGCGATGGCGGAGGCGGGGACTCGCTGGGATAAGGGCAACCCTATCACGGAGGAGGACCAGGCGGCCTTCGAGGCGTGGTGCGAGGAGAACCCCGTGCCGACGGCGGAGGAGGCGGCGGCGGCGAAGGAGGAGAAGGACGCGGAGGCGGCGGCGAAGAAGCAGGCGGCGAAGGAGAAGCGCGAGGCGGCAAAGGCGGAGAAGGCGGCAGCGACGAAGGAGAAGAAGGCGTCTACCAAGGCCACCCCCTCCGCCGCCGCCAAGGCCGCCGTGGCTGCAGCCGCGCCGAAGCCCTCCGCCAAGAAGGCTGCCGCAGGCGCTGGCGGTGCAGCCGCAGGTGCTGGTGGCGGCAAGGCCCTGGTGCCCGCCGCCTCTCCTGCGCCAAAGGCCGCACCCAAGTCCAAGATGCTGGAGGACGGTGAGCATGTCATCGAGGGCAAGCAGTGCAGCGTCATCAGCGGCCATGTGTGGGAGGAGGCGACTGGTAGTGCACTGGGCGTCATCAACCCCACCACCGGCAAGCTGGACAAGACCGCCAAGGCCATCAAGGCGTGCGACGACTTCATGGCCGCACAGACCGCGCTCGAGGACAAGAAGGAGGAGTCCGCCGCTGAGGAGGCCGACGAGTAGGCGCCAGGACCCCATACACCCTTGCACAGTTGCACAGACACTAAACCCCTAAAATAAAAAAACCTAACCCATAAAACCCACTAAAAAGCAACCTAACCCCCAAAAAGGACCACAAAAATCCTTTTAATTGTGGTATCCCTTTTTTATTGCAGTTAGGAGGGTGTCGTATGTGTCACGAAAAATTGATAGATTTAGCGGCTACAACCAATCAGCACCCACACCGCCCCCCTCCCTTTCAAGCCAACGCCAGCCACGCCCTAAATGTCGCATATCACAGCAGTCGAGGCCCTCTACAAGGCGCCCCTCAAAGCGGCCCATGAGCGCCTACAGCTGGCCGCATCACTCCATACAGCAGCTGTTATGAAGCTGTATGGGCTCGCCATCCCATTCTACACCAATGATGAGAGACGGGCATTCATCCAAGAGAAGGCCCGCGCGGCTGCCATGCAGGCCGCCACACAGAAGGCCTACAATGAGCTCGCAGGGCGTTACTATCAGGCAATCCAACTCGCCGCCCTACAAGATGCCATCGACGGCATACGCAACAAGGCGGTCGCAGCCGCAGAGCCGCTCTCCATTGATGCAATTGCCATTGATATCCCCATCATCCATGCGTCAGGGGAGCGGCAGACAACACGCCTTCACATCTCGCCCACACTAACTCCTGCCACATCTCCTCCCATATCTCCCCCCACATCCCCTATCTATTCCGACTTCGTGTAAAGGTGCCTAGAAAAATTGAAGCAATTAGGCGGTGTTGAGAGGGTGTCGCAACCATCCCTTTCAAGCCCAACCATCCTAATTGCCACAATGACCAGCGTGCCCCCGCGCCGTCGCGAGTTCCATCTCGAGATTGAGAACTACCACCCTGGCGCCGAGGACACACAGCGCACGCGCTTCATTGTCCGCGGCGAGACCGTCGATGAGGTCCTGCAGAACATCATCGACAACACGCAGGTCAGCTTCTCCAGCAATGAGGCAATGTTCCGCAAGACGGCACACCTCTATGACCGCCGCAGCAACGCGCTCGGCCGGCAGGAGCTCCTCCCAGGCAGCCCCATGCCTGCCGGCCTCGAGTTCATCTTCCTCTACTTCCGCCCTAGCACCCCCTAATTGCCGCCTAAGAGCCTTGCACAAAAAACACAAATAGCAGAAAAATTGAAAAAACAAACCCCATTTTTGATTGCTGTCGCCAACACAATTCAAGCCTTGTATTCAAGAAATGGATGCAATTAGTGAGGAGCTGCAACAGCCAACCACGCCCAGTGAGCCCCTCGTCGAGGTCGAAGGTATGCCCTATTTCGACCATCAGGTGGCTGCAATCCGCTGGATGCTCAACCTGGAGGCCGAAGGATTCTCACACCAAAAGTCGACAGTGCACGGCGGCCTGCTCGCAGATGACATGGGTCTCGGCAAGACTCTCGAAATCTGCGGGCTCATCAAGAACGGCGGCGCAGCTGCCAACCAGACCCTCATCGTCGCACCACTCTCCCTAATTGACAATTGGACACGCATGGGCACCAAGGCCGGCTTCGGCGTCTGGGTGTTCGGGCGCCGCGGCTGGGAGCCATTCGGCAAGCCCCGCGCCCAGGTCCCCCAGGTCTATGTTGTCAATTATGACAAACTCCTACAGTCCGATAATCATGATGCAATCATTGCACATGAGTGGGACCGCCTTGTGCTGGATGAGGCACACAAGATTCGCAATGCAAAGACGCGCCTCTTCAAGGCGTGCAAGCAGCTCCATGGCCGCTATCGCTGGGCAGTCACTGGCACTCCTGTCGTCAACTCCCTAAATGACGCAGTTGTCCTCTTCGACTTCATTGGCTTCAAGTCGCGCTCCCATGCATGGGATGACCTCACCCATATCCCTCTAATTGACGCGCTTGTCCTCCATCGGACCCTCGACTCCCTGCGGTCCGTTGTCAAGGATGCGCCACCAGTGCCAGTTATGGAGAAGTTTGTCCTCCCCTTCATGACACAGAAGGAGGAGGAGTTCTATCTCGGCATTCAGGGAGCGATTCGCGAGGAGGTGCGCGCAGCCCGTTATCAGCGCCATGCAGCTGCCAATGCAACCATCCTCAAGCTGCTTCTGCGTCTGCGGCAGATTAGCGTGCATCCGCAGATTTATCGCAATGCGAACGCAAAGGAGGCCGGCGTGAAGGCGAAGCGCTGGGAGCATGGTAGCACGAAGTTCGAGGCAGTGCGCTCCATTCTTGAGGGAGATATGGAGACGCTGAAGAGCAACGGGGAGTCACATAAGTATATCTTCATCTGCCATTTCGACGATGAGATTGCAATGCTGAAGGAGTTCCTGGAGGAGGAGGTGGGTCTGCAAACAGTGGTGACCTATTCGGGCAGCATGAATCAGAAGGAGCGGGCGGCTGCATTGGAGGAGCTGGCAGGTGCCGAGCATGAGGCTGCGATTTGTCTGCAGCTGCAGGCGGGTGGCGTGGGTCTCAATCTGCAGTGCTGTGACCGCGTCTTCTTCCTTTCACCGTGGTGGACGAGCGCCCTGATGGACCAGGCGATTGCACGGGCAGTTAGGATGGGGCAGAAGGAGATTGTGCATGTGTATACAATTGTGCTGCGCACAGAGGAGGACCCTGGTGTGAGGAATATCGATGCAATCATCCACGAGAAGGCAGAGCTGAAGGCGGAGCTCGCCAAGTGGTTCTTCGATGCTGGTGCCCTCCTAAGTGTCATTCAGGAGGCGGTGGCTGGATGCGGCAGCGACAGCGACAGCAGCGGCAGCGACAGCAGCGACTGACTGCTCAATTGTAAAAATGTCCTCTTAAAAATAAAAAGTTTTTCATTGGTCTTCCCCAAAAATTGAACGCATTCCTGCAGCAGTAGTAGCAGCAGCCTCACCCTCACACAAGCCATCATGACCCTCTCCCTCCAATCCCTAATTGACGCCTATAATGCTGACCAGAATATGAACTCAATTCGCAAGCAGCTCTGGCTCTTCGTCCGCAACAAAGGCGGCGACCCTGGCCTAATTGGCTGCCGCTCCAAGCATTATCATAGGGGCGATTACATACTTGAAGTGATTGACACAACGCGTTATATAAAAACACACTACATCCGCCTTATTACACTCATTAAACAATGGATGGCGGCCGTTTCTCATATATCGGCAGTTAGGGGTGGCCTGGCTGCCCTTACATATCTATATAAATATATTCAGGACGATTGCAGGAAGCGTGCCCAGCGGCGCACGCCTGATGGGGCAGCTGTTTATCCAATTACTATATTGCCTGAGGAGTATCATGAGTTTGCTGCTATCCATTTGCTGCGGTCCCTAATTGTATCGCCAACAGTTCACATGGGAATCCGCTGGAGTATTGTGAGCGCAGAGGGACAGCATTTCTTCACGGCAGTTAGGGAGTTCCTTGGGAATCGCGAGGAGTTGCCTCCGCTGCCAGCAGCATTCGTCGAGGATTTGCGTTTCGCAGTTGCGGTCGATATGATTGCTTCACGTGAGATGCGAGGCGGACATACTGCTCTCGGTGCTGATGAGCGGGCTTGGCGCCGCGCCGTCCATTTAGGACGTGACCTCATCCGCCGTTGGCATCTGCTCCAATATGATGGTAGGCGGTTGACGCCCTGTTGCATCTACGATTTCCTTGTCGATGCCGAGACTGTCGAGGAGGCTGTCGCGGCAGCGGCGGCGGCTGGCATCGTGCCTGCGGCAACCATAACCTCCTAATTGCAACCCGTCCCTTAAAAATAAATACATTTTTTTGGCCAGGGCCCCCTGGCCAAAAAATTGATGCGCCCTGGCCGCTAAGCGGTTGCTGAGCGTGTTATACAACGTTTCTTAGATTTTATCAAGCCCTTCTTAGCCCAAGATGACTGTAGTAGGCCTCACTGTGACCCAGCTCATGCGCGCTGCCGCTGCCTCTGCCGGCCCTGTAGAGAAGCCGCAGCAGAAGATTGCGTTCTCGAAGTCCCTGCTTCTCCGCAAGGTCCCTCGGCGCTCGACCGAGTCCGATATTCGAGCCGTGTTTGAGGGATTCGGCTCTGTTCGCGATGTCTATATTCCTACCAATGTGACGACGGGTAGGAAGGAGACATATGCATTCATTGAGTTCACTGAGCTCCGCGATGCAATTACTGCATACAACTTCCTCAAGGACACAGAGATTCTACTCGAGGGAATCATCCTGCGCGCCGACTTTGCACGTAATGGCAGGCGCTCCCCTGAGGAGATGGTGCAACGCCCATCTGCTGCCTAATTGCACGTGAACAGCCCTTTGCACAGATAAACAAAAAAAACAAACTACAATATTTTTCATTTACGAGAACGGTGGCGGCGCCTTGTGCGCTTATTGCCACCCATTTCTACGTTGCTATTGCTATTCTTGCCATTGCCAATCTTAGCACCTGCTGCTAGGGCTCCTGCGAGACCGCCATTATTGCTCTCATTATTACTACCCTCATTACTGCTCTCATTATTATCATTATCGTTAGTTGCTGCTGCTGCTGCTGCTTCTGCTGCTGCTTCTGCTGCTTTTTGTTTATTTTGTGCTTTTTTTGATGATGTGCGACGATATGTTATAAGCGTTGCTGTAACATCGCCTTCATACATAGTCCCTATAGATTCATGTGAATAGTGTGGATACAGTTGTTTTATACGTTTCACAATATCAGAGTCAAACTCCGTTGTATGATCAAGTGTTAGAAATGCTTTTTTTATTGGGTTACCGTTTCTATTTATTATTATTCTTAATTCTATTTCTCCTTTAAGTAGGTTTCCTTTATTATCTTTTACTCTTTGGCCTTCAAACATTATAGGCACTTTGTATGTTTTGCCAACAATTGGAATATGTGTCTTCTTATGCGTTCCCTTATGCGTTCCCTTATGCATTTTTTTATGAGTTCCTTTATACCCTTTTCCACTCATTTATACTTAATTATCAGATTTTTGGGTAGCGCAATGCTACTCAAAAAATCTGATAGACACTGTTCTATAATTTTTTGGGTAGCGCAATGCTACTCAAAAAATCTGATAGATTTATTCTATAATTTTTTGGGTGAGATACATCCCACCAAAAAATTGAATCCACTTTCGACCACAAACTAGCTGCCCTCCCCTACTATATTTTCAAGCCAACCAACCTCCTAACAGCATGTCTTTCAATCAGGCCGAGTTTGATGCAGCGCAGAGCGAGTATGTAGCGGCAATGCTCGCATATAAGGAGGCAGTTACGGAGGATACAATTCGGGCAGTGGAGGCAGCGCATATGAAGGTCGCGCTCCTCAAACTACGTTACGCAGAGCAGGAGGGATGTGTAATCCGGGCCGAGGATGCTCGGAAGATGCTGATGACGGCGCCGACGCCCGAGGAGCTCGCCGCAGAGACTGCCGCGCAGCGGCTCTGGAAGAAGGCCTATGCAAAGTCGAGCGAAGCACTTAGGGATGCTGGAGACGCGCTCCCACAAATCATTCAGGACCGGTTCCAGATTTCCGCCACAGCTCTCAGGCGCATCCTAAATGAGACGGGCGCAGTCATCGGGGGCTCTTTGCCTCTCCAGGCACTCCTTGGCTGCACCTGGCAGTCCTCGGACTTGGACATCTATGTGCCAGCCGTCAGCGGGCGGCTCGTGGACTACTGGCACGGCTTCCTGCTCGGCCAGGGATATCGGCTCTGTGAGCTGCGAGAGGACTGCGCCTATCTGCGGGATAGCAACAAGCGCCTGGGTGATGCAATTATGGCGGTGCGGACTTATGTAGGACATTCCAACTCTGTGCAGATTGTTGTCTGCAAGAGTGTGCCGCGCGTCTTTGCCGCGGTGGACCTGACCTGCACGACGCTCTTCTATGATGGGCACGCACTGCGAACATTCGAGGATGTTGGCCTGTTGAAGAGGAGGGTTGCAGCAATTCGTTTCCCCATCGGCGAGCTGCGCTCTTATGAGGTTGGGAGTCGCATTGCCAAGTATAGGAGGCGCGGCTTCACTATCCTCTTCGAGGACCGGTTTGCGCAGTTGCCGCTCGACCGCGCGCAGCTCTCCAAGCTCTGGTATGAGAAGTCTGGGCGGGCAGCGGCAGACGCAGCGGCAGGTGCGTTGCTTGATGCGTTGCTTGGCGGGGCTGCACCTGCTGGTGCGGCTGCTGGTGCAACCGCTGGCGCTGCCGCAAGCAGGTATTACACGCCAGGCGCGGTCGAGGCGGCAATTAGGGCAGAGGAGACGGCCGCGGAGGCGGCTGATATTGAGGCCGCAGCAATTGAGGAGGCGGCCCTAGTGGCCGAACTGGCGCAGAATGCGGCGGCTGCAGGCATCAGCAGCATCAGTAGCATCGGCCGCATCAGTGATGAGGAGGATGAGGATGCCTATATTAATTCATCGCCCGAGGACATCGCTCTATGTGAAGCTGCAATGGCAGCTCTGCGACCTCCTGTCGCAGGCGACCCCCGAGAGCCCGACTTCGCCCCAGCCGATGTCCGCGCCGCCCTAAATGCACTCTCCACAACTATCGGCTGAGGCCCTTATTGCACCCGACAAAACCCCAAAAAAATACAATAACAAAATAATTAAAAAATAAAAAATTTTTAATTATTTTGCTAACATTGCGGCATTTATTCTTCATATGCATTTGAGTCCAGACTGCCGCTATTATTTGACAAGGGGGTGTTATTTGTTTTCCAATTATTAGAGTTATTATTGGACGATGTGTTTGAGCTGCTGTTATTTGGGGCCGCTGATGCACTTAGCAACATTGCTACTTTTTGTGCAGTCGCAGACTGTGCAGTTGTAAGTTGTTTCTTTGTATTTGCTTTTAGGGAGTTGTTTGCAGCTGCAGCTGGTTTGTTTGCAGGTTCAGCTGCGACCTGTTTATTTGCAGCTGCAGCGGCGACCTGTTTGTTCGCAGGTTCAGCGGCGACCTGTTTATTTGCAGCTGCAGCTGCAGCAGGTTTGTTCGCAGGCGCAGCTGCAGACCCTTTCGAATTATTCTTCTTTGTTACATTCTTCGAAACTCCCTTGGCATTCAATTCAAACACCCGCTCAGCCCTTTTCTGCGCCAGCCGCGCCTTATATACATCGCCTCGCACTATAAAATTATAATGCTCACCTCGTAATTGCAGATGCACAATTGGCTTACCATCCTCATTCACTTCTATAATACGAGACCCTGGATTTATTGTATTATATACAATAGGTGTTACACAGTTCTCTAATAGAGAAAAAAGCAGCTGGATATCAAAATCACTCGCATACATGTAGCCACCATCTTTTAGGGGGCTGGCAACAAGATTACTGAGTATTTCTTTGAATTTAGGTAACTCGATTGCGGCCTCTCCTAAATAGGTTTCAACCTTACCGAGTGAGCTTTTACGGACTTCGTATGGCATTGCATCAATATAGAGAGCCCATGTTGCACCTTGCACTTCAATATAATGTTTCAATTCTGCCTCTGCCTCCTCAATATTTTCTGGTAATTCCTTTTTTGCTTTTTTCGCAGCTGCAAGTGATGCTTTTAGGGCGGTCTGTGTCTGCTTCGATTTGTCAATATCATCTTGTATCCCCGTAACAATATTAAATGCCGCTTCTATATTTGCATTATTTATATTGACAGCAATGTCCTGTGCTTCTTCAAGGTCCTTTTCCAGATTACGCTGAGTTGTCTCTTCTTTCTTTATTTGTTTTGGTATATCGACTATGTCCTTTGTTACTTTTAATAATGCAAGGCGCTGCTTAGTAATTGCAGATTTCCGCTCATTATATTCTTCACTTGTAAGCATTTCCGCATATTCGTGTGCGCCAATTTGCAACCGCATGAACATCTCCTCTAACTGCGCGTGAAATGGCCCTGCGGCTGCCATCATTTTGGCACCGAGTGTGCTCCGCACAAGTTTCCAGAACTCCTCCTCTGTAATTGCTTCAGGGTTGGCAGGTTTTCCTGCAGGATTGTCTGCAAAGACGCAGTCGAAGAATCGTGTGAGTAGGCCAGGGATTGTATGGTATTTTAGGCCATTGTAGAGAGCCCTGTAAAAGCAGTTTCCATCGCCACTCACATTCACCTGCACATAGTCGCTGTCTTTTATTTGGGCGGCATTTAGGGGTTTGTTTGATTTCTTTGTTGCACCGGCGCTCATTATTCTTCAAATAGAATAAAATTCCCGAGGCTGGGCCCCAGAAAAAATTGACAGGCGCTGTGTGGCAAGTGGAAGGTGCCCACGCATCTATAGTTTCAAGCCACTTCACGCCTTTCAGAATGTCTTACGCCTCGAAGTTCACTTCCTCCAACCGCTTTGCGGCTCTGTCGGATGATGCAGATGTTGCAGCGGCAGCTGTTGCGGCAGCGCAGCCGGCGCTGGCTGCGGCACCAACTCGTGTATGGAATCACGAGTCCACGACGGGCGCAGCCCGTGCAGCACTTGCAGAGGAGACCCGCCGGCCAACGCAGGCGATTTTCCGCAAGAATACTGCAAATGATGCACCGGTCCATTCGGCATTCCAGGGGATGCGCTCATCAGGTTACCAGGGACTCTTCAAGAAGGCCCCTGAGCCGCCAAAGTCGTATGAGGAGGAGTTTCCCTCTCTCGGCGGTAAGAAGGGTGCCGTCGCGGCAGCAGCCCCCGCTCCTGCAGGCAAGTTCGCGGAAATGGCCAAGTCCTGGGCGAAGACCGAGGCAGACGCCGCAGCAGCCGCTGCAGAGGCCGCTGCAGCTCGCCGTCTCGAGCAGCAGAAGGCAGCCGCAGAGGACCGTAATACAGCCATCTACGCGAGCCTCATGCAGCGCCGCCGTGCAGCCCTCTACAATGCCGAGCCCGAGTATGACTACAATGAGGAGGTGTATCGCCAGCAGGATGCGTTTGAGGATGAGGAGGAGGGGGGCCGCAGCTCCCCTTATAGCAGCCACACTCCGCCTTATGACAATTATGAGAATGATGCTGACCGCGCTCTTGCCGCAGGCAACGAGGATTATGAGCATTAGAGCGGCAGCAGCATAACCAATCCCTAAATGCAACCCACAAAACCAACTACAAAAATTTTTAATTGGTTGGCCTAGCCCAGCCCAGCCAAGCGCAGTTTAAACTAGCAGAAATACTTGCAATTAGAGGATGGCTGCCTTATCTAGTGTTGATGCCGAGCTCGCCGCCCTAATTGCAGAAGAAGGCGACCGTCAAAATGAGAGTCTTGAGCTCATTGCATCCGAGAATTTTACATCTCCAGCGGTCCTCGAATGCCTCGGCTCTATCTTAACAAATAAGTATTCCGAGGGACTTCCTGGGCGTCGCTATTACGGTGGCAATGAGGTGGTTGATAAGATTGAGCGACTTGCACAGGACCGTGCCCTTGCGGCGTTCGGCCTCGACCCTGCGACATGGTCTGTAAATGTCCAGCCCTATTCGGGCTCCACTGCAAATGCGGCCGTCTACTTGGGACTCCTCCAGCCGCATGACCGTATTATGGGGCTCGATCTGCCATCAGGTGGCCATCTTACGCACGGCTTCATGACTGCGAAGCGACGTGTCTCTGCGACCAGTGTCTATTATGAGAGTATCCCCTATCAGGTCGGTCCCGATGGCCTAATTGACTATGCTGCCTTGGAGAAGCTCGTGGTCCTTGTGAAGCCGCGTCTCATTATTTGCGGATATAGTGCGTATTCACGTGACCTCGACTATGCGCGATTTCGTGCGATTGCAGACAAGGTCGGTGCCTACTTGATGTGTGATATGGCGCATTTCAGCGGCTTCGTGGCTGCGGGCCTCCTGCGGAATCCGTTCGAGTTCGCCGATGTAGTGACGACGACGACGCATAAGACCTTGCGTGGACCGCGTGCAGGTATGATTTTCATGAAGGCGGCACTCGCCCAATGCATAAATGATGCAGTGTTCCCTGGGCTCCAGGGCGGCCCCCATGTCCACCAAATTGCAGCAATTGCCACACAAATGCGTGAGGTCGCTACGCCAGCATTTAGGGAGTATATGGAGCGTGTGCGTGCGAACACGCGCGCCCTTGCGACAGATTTGTCTGGGCGCGGATTTCATGTTATGACGGGCGGCTCTGATAATCATATGTTCCTCCTAAATGTCCGTGAATTCGGCCTGTCAGGGGCACAGGCAGAGGCTGTGTTGGAGCGTTGCAACATTAGTGTCAATAAAAATACTGTGGCAGGAGATACATCGGCGTTGAATCCATCAGGCATTCGCATTGGGTTACCCGCAATGACGACGCGTGGAGCACGTGTTGAGCACATGAAGTGGATGGGGCAGACAATTGAGCAGGCACTCTCTTATGGTGCCCTAATTGCACCATATGGCTCGGAGGACTATAAGAGGAAGGTGGCAGAGAGTGAGATTTTAGATGGGCTGCGCGAAGAGGTGCGGGAATTCTGTAGGATGCTCAGGCAGTGCGATAAGTGAACTCCTTGATGCAGCTGCCGGCCTCATTGAACACCTTTTTATTGCGCTGCACGCCGTTGGAATATGTGATGATTGTCTCGACTGAATTTGGGGCGTCGTGGTAGGTTGTGAGGGTGCCGATGATTTGGTCACGCAGATAGGCGGCATGGGACAGATAGGCGGCATGGGACTCGAGGTTGCCGCTCTCGTAGTAGAGGAACTCCTCGCCATCAAGCTGGCCATAGTAATAATTTGCTTGGCGTTTCTTGCCACCGCCCTCGTAGTAGGTGATGGCCGGCCCATGCTTGAGCCCGTTCACATAGGTCTGTGACACTAGTAACTGACCTGTTTGAGAGAACTCCTGGTAGAGTCCATCGAACTCGCCGTGCATGTAGGTGGTATCAACGCGGATCTCACCATTCTGCCAGTATTGCTGGTAGGCCCCATGGAGTTCCCCGTCCTCGTAATAGGCATTTGTGTGGTAGGTGCCGTCCTCATGCCACTCCATATAGGGGCCGTTGCGTTGCTCATTTGCATACTCCGCGACGAACCAATGGTTGCCATTTGTGTGGTAGACAGTTAGGAGACCATCGTAGGCGCCAGTTAGGGGGTTGCGATTTCCCTTCCAGCGATAGCCGTCCTCATCAATATAGTCGAATGCGATGTATGTTGCAATATTGTTGTAGGGGGTCTTGCAGATACTGCAGGAGGGTGTCTTGCCTTCTGTTATTGCGAGCTCGCAGAGTTTGTTGTAGCAGTTGAGATGCAGATGTAGGGAGCCGCGGCACTTGCAGGGGCTGCCCTCCAAGAATGGATTCTCGACACACGGCGCCTCATAGCAGATGTAGCAGAGGGTCTCCTCCTCTGCGGCAGCGGCAGCAGCAGCACTTGCAGCAACAATACTCATTGTTATGAATTGGATGGCTTGAATATATAGGGCGGGGACACCTGCTAGCAGGCAAGATGGGACTTCAACTTTTTAGCCGGTTGCGGCCGGCAGCCGCGTCCCAAAATAGCTCGGCCCTTCGGGCCTACGCAACGGTCAATTAGTCCACGGGTCGGCCCGTGGAACGCGTTTTGCGCGTTGGGCCCTGCAGGCACAACGGCCGGCTCGGCAGCGCAGCTGCCTACGC
>JACCDO010365721.1_pt1 | contig 15153 bp, 9 predicted proteins | sample 7446101 | NCBI WGS metagenome assembly JACCDO01 (sample SAMN15323440, study PRJNA562643) | freshwater metagenome | isolation source: river surface water | place: USA:Blue River Watershed | collected 2017-08-16
CCGCATTTAAGTCGTAACCGTTAATGTTAACCAACCAAATTCGTCAGGGGGCCGAGGACAAGTGTCACATGTGGTGAGTGAACCCCCAATCATCATGACTTAATAATCATGTACTAGTGCAGAGGTAGTGGTGAATTGGTGTCTGGTATCCATAGTATCCTTTATTATTTGTAACTAGTCTTACACAATAACTACGATTTTCTGCCCGCACTGGGAAGTCCCAAGTCCAGGTTCCGATTATTTTTTGTAATGAGATATCAGTTAAGATCATAGGAATATTTTTACTATTTATCATTTTTTTTAGTGCTAACTATTGTCGTTTTAACTATTGCCTCCAAGAAATATATTTTATTTCCCTATATATATCTTATAAAATGACGGGTTCCTACCAGGCAGGCCTCGTTTGTAGAGGTCAACATCATCCCTTCTCCAGTGAAGACGGATTCCGTTCACGCGTTCACGCGTCTTGGATACCAAACCCACACGTCGTGTTCAATTCGGGAATCATTAAAGAATATTCATTAAAAGATGGATTCTTCATTAAAATCTGGTTTAGATACTCTTTTAGAGGCAGTAGGTGTAAGTGCAATGATAAATGATGATGAAACTGAAGCAGATGATGAATTATTGAATAATAGAAGAAGAAAAGTAAACGACTTTATGAATAATGTAGACAATTCATCCCTTATGTCTGAAAAAAGGCAAAGAGTTCCATCTTCACGATTACAAAATGCTGATCTTGGTGCGGATGATATGTTAAAATCAAAAAAGATTAAAAAAGTTATGGAAAATATTCTTCCTTCAGGTAAAGAAAAAATTGCAAATACTGCTAAAGAAATTTTAATGTCAATGTCATTCAATAAATCTGATAGCAATTCCATGATGAACAATGATAATTTTAATGTAACATATGATGATGAGATGACTGATTATACAAAACTAAGATCATCGTCAAATATCAATCATAAATTAAGCAACGCTACAGTATCTAAATCAAGAAATAAACATGTGCCTCAAGATGGAAATTCAAATGATGATCCTCTAAAAAAAATTCGTTTTTCTACAGCAGGTGTTCATTATTATTCTAAAAGTAATCAATTGGATGTTATGCTTGATCCATTATCAGATTCTGATATTGAAGATGATGGTTCGGATCGTGATTCAAGAGCTATTAAACGACATGATAATACAACTGCTAGAATTGTTGCTCATGAAGAAAAAGTATTAAAAGTTTGTCTAGATGAATTAAATAATAATAAAGGTTTTATACGATATCCTGAAGCATACAAAACTGTAATTGATGATAATAATCGAAGTTTGCAATATTCAAGTGGTCATAATAAAGAATTAATGGATAATGGTGAATTTCAAGCAAATGTTGATAATAAAAATACATGGAAACCAATGAAAAAGTTAAGTAATGAAGATAGTATTCGTGAGTATCGTAATCATTTAGCTTGGGCACATAATTCAGGATACATTGATGATGAAGTTATTGATTGTTATTTGCGCGTTGCTATTAAATGTGTTAAGCGTTTAAAAGCTGAGTATATAATTCATAAAAATCCTGAAATAGATAATTCTAAAATTGATGGTAAATTAGTTATTATGAAATCTAATGTTGTTGAAATATTGTTAGATATCTTACATTATTGCAATTATGATGCTGCAATTGCTATAGAACAAGTTAATTTATCTGGTGATCGATTTATGGTTGTCTGGACACCAGAAGAACAAAGAATTGTAAGAAAAGTTTATTCACAGTTTCATGATAATATTAGTAAAATGGCTGAAGTATTACCAACAAAAAGTAGAGCTGAAATAGTTGATTATTTTCATAGATATATTGAGGCCAATCGTAGATTTGAGGATCAAGGTAAAATTACAGAAACAATCCCTAAAAGTAAAGCTATGAGTTTAGCATCTGTACCTGTTATGTTAAAAAAAACAAGATCGATTAATAAGCAGAGAAATGCTGCACTTACATTCGTTGTTAAATTAAGGCAAAAGTTAGATGATATGGCATTTGGTGCTGTAATGAATGCATTTTTACAATATTCAAAACGTAATATAACTTTGCCACAATTAGTTATGTTATTAAGAGAATCTTTAACTACATCATTGTATACAGGAATAGGAAGTGGAAGAGAAGTTGAAGTTTCTGTTGATGGTTTATACACAGAATTTGTTGCATTATTACCAGATAGATTTTTAGAATTACTGGTTAAAACATTACCACATACGTAGACCATGAAGAATATAATTTTCAATGTATCATTTGTTTAAAACTTTCAACCTAAGTTCCTGCCCGCAGTTCCGCTTTAAACCCTGTTTTTATCGAACCTGGGAAATTCCCTAGTTGTACTTAGTCTGTGTTCCACCTCTTATCAATTGACTCTGGATTTATAATTAATCTGGCATTATCCATTTGATCTCGTGAATAATTTGCAGGTTGTAAGAAAGCCATAATATTTTTAGCAAATAAAACTTATAATATACATTCTTGGTCAAATCTGTTTAATACATGGGCGGTGCTATAACTCGGGATAGATATGATTATAGCAATTCTATGGATGATACCAATAATTCGGTTGAATTTGAAGAAAACAATCAAGGTATAGAAAATATTATTACTAAACATTTTATTTTTTTAAACTAATTATTATTATAGTAAATTCAACAACTCAAATTAAGAGAAAAAGTCTAGGTGAAACTGATGATGAACCAGATGATGATAATAATGACTGCATACTAGAACCAGTTAAATTAAATTATTTGGCTGTGCCTATAATACGTCGTCATCCATTTACTGATTACCGCTTTACTAAAAAGTTGGGTCAAGGTGCTTATTCAGTAGTATTTAAAGGAATACCAACTGCTGATAATGAAGATAAAGTAGCACTGAAAGAAATTTGTATTTCAAAATTAAGTAAAACTCAAATGGAAGATTTAAGAAAAGAAATGAATATTTTATCACAATTAAATTATAATCATATTGTTAAATTACATAGGGTGTTTATAACACAAGAAAAAATATTTTTAGTTATGGAATATTTGAAAGGTGGTGAATTGTTAAAAGCTATATGCCACAGAGAAAAATATAATGAAGAAGATTGTAGACGATTAATGAGACAATTAGTTAAATCATTAAAATATATGCATTCTAGAAGAGTAATACATAGAGATATTAAACCTGAAAATATCATTTTAGCGACAAGAGATTTTTATAGTCCTTTAAAAATTGTTGATTTTGGATTTAGTATACTATTAGATAGAGTTGATAATAAAGTTACTACTAAATATTCATGTGGAACTCCAGGTTACATGTCTCCTGAAATACTATCTTCAAATACTTATGGATTAGCATCTGATATTTGGAGTCTTGGGGTTGTATTTTATATTATGCTGTCTGGTGTAATGCCATTCAACCCAAAACTTCCCGATAGAGTAAAACAAGGGATATTTTCGTTTCCCGAAAAACATTTCAATCATGTAAGTGACGAAGCGAAAGATATGATTTGTAGTATGTTAACTGTTGATCCGAATTCAAGGATAAGTGCCGAGAAGTTATTGCAGCATCCATGGATGATATATTCACCATTCGTATCACCTATTAATTCTGTTTCTTCTAGTAACCATTTGACTGCTATAAATAGCGAGAAATCAAATAAAAGTGACAAATCAAATAAAAGCCGTAATGATTCAGCAAATACGAAAGTGGAAGCTACTCCAAGTATATTTATTGCAAATAATGGATCAAATGATGTCGTAGACGTCACAAGTAACATAAAAGATGCTGTTAATAATAGTCATCATTCTATTAAACAATCATCTACTAACATTGAAGTAGGTGATTTGACTAGTAATTTAGTATATATACGACAATTTCAGGCATTAAAAAAATTTCGTATTGCAGGTTTAGTAACTACATCTATTTCAAAATTAAAAAGTTCACTTCGACGACGATCATCTCCAGCTAGTGATAAATTAACTGATATTGTCAATAAAGCTGTTGATGAAGAAGCTACTAATTGTGATAATAATAGTCATAGTGTGGAAAAAATCCCCAAATCTGTATCAGCTGATACAGATATGGATTGTTTAACCGCTACTAGTTTAGATGAAGAGGATTTAACTAATACAGCAGATGAAGTTGCTGAAAGATTCTATGACGAAGATGAAGATTGATTAAAAAATAGACGAATTTTATGCGAAAAATATTGTATTTTTATTAGTGTAATTAAATGATTTAGAGTATACTATAATTTCAAAATTTTACCTGACGTACGCTCTGAGGTAAGTAAAATATTACTTGTGCAGCTTCTAGGGGGGAAGGTTCTAAGAAGTGCAGAATAACGAAGAATATGAGAAAAGGCATACAACCTAGGGAATTTGTCCTTGGACAAGTTGAGTACCTGGTACCTGGGGTCCAAAACCGGTACCGCTGTAAAATCTGAACGTTTTCAAGGTTTTTCATTTCCTAAACTTTTTCATTACGCTTGAGCTCTTTTAGCTAAAAAAGTTCAGTTTGAGCCAAAAGTCAGTCCGTTCCAATACTGTGTGCGCATTACATCGATAACATCCAAAAATACGGAATAAAATTGAATGATTTAATCTTTAAACTATGGATAAAAACAAATCAAAAAGTCCTATGCTTGATGCGGGACAAATATTTGAATATAATCCTGAAATATGTTCCATGAGATTATTAGTAGAATGGCTAACAAAGGCTCAAGGAAATATATGCGATTTAGATCTTATGATATATTTTTATGATGAACGAGCTCGATTTATAGAAAGATTAGATAGTTCATCAAAATTTTCACAAGATGGTTCCACTATGTTATTATCTGATTTAGATGCAATGACATCATCTACATCATATTTTGAGTGTGCTAAATTAAATTTAACTTTAGTTGATCCATCAACATGTGCGATTCTATTCTTTTTGGATGGAGGTTCCAGAAATTTTCAATATGTACAAAATATTATTATTCGAAATATTCAAAGCAATGAAAGTCAAACAGCGTTATTTGTTCCAGCGGATTCAAATGATGCAGCTAATAACGAATTATTTACTGTTGTTACTACAGCTAAGCGAGATTATCAGGCAATGGCGTTATTTGTATTATATAAAACTGGTTGGAATTCTGAAACGAATACTGCTCTTTGGAGTTGTAAACCATTGTTGGAACCTCTATATGTAACTAATGTTAAAGATAAAGATGAAAAATGCACAAATGCTGTCATTAATAATGTTCCAGCATTATACAAATTTCGACCTAGATTATTTGATTCTGTACGTACTATTTGTTCAGCGTTGTCATCATTAGCACTACCACATTTAAAACAAAGTTTTCAAGCTAGGGAAGAAGGTTTACAATTAGGCCAATTTACTGAAGTTATTTTTAAACAGTTATACTTATCACAACCAAAAATTATTCATGAAAATGAAGCACCATATACAGTTGCTATGATTCATGAAATGTTTTCACAAATTGATTATAATGGAGACAATAATTGTGACTGGGATGAATTTACTACCTTTTGTATACATATGAGTTTTACTGCATCGAATAAACCTACCACTAATGCATTGGATGAGTACACTATTGAGTACATGGAAAATATAGCCCTAAGGGATAATGTTTTATCTCCACATAGATTAGTAACACTAATGAGACATTTTCCTGAAATCAATAGAGTATTTGTTGCCGTTGAAGATGGTGAATCATTATATGCCTTTGATGAGAAATTTGAAGTGAAATCTATGATTAATCCGGTTGTGATTACTACCAAAGCTCACTCAAATGAAAAAGGACCTGCTATCGCAGATCGAGATAAAAAAGTAATTATAAATGATATAATTTATTTACATGGCAGAGATCTTTTATGTGTATGCTCATCAGATCATTGTATAACTGCTTTTAAAGAAGCTAGTTCAAGTAGCAGTGCTGGTGGTAAAACTAATTCTTACATGCTTCATAACAAAATATACCATCACTATATACATATTAAACTAGCATGGAGTAAAAAAAATAATTTATTATGCTCAGTTGCATCAGATCAAGGTATATATGGTTGGGATATAGATATCTTTACTAATCCTGTACCTATTTTTCAAATATCAAGGCATAGTGACATAATCACTGATATCATTAACTTGGATTCCAGTGATTTATTTATATCATGTGGTATGGATAAAAGAATTGTTTTATGGAGCTCTACATCACGGCGTGTAAAAGGTATATTATTAGGTCATAAACGTGGTGTTCGTATGGTTTCAGCTTATGAATCAACTTTAGTATCTATTGGGTTTGAATTTGAAGCCAAAACGTGGGATGTTAATACTAAAGATAATGTTGCCATATTAAAAGGACATCGATATCCAACAGTTGCAACGAAATTAATGTGCGAAAGAGCTCGTGATGAGAGAGAATATAGAGCTCTAACGGTTGACGAGTCGGGTGAATTTAGATTATGGAATATTTATGTTAAAGAACGAATAGGCGACCCTAGAGTTTTAAGTGCTATTCAAATATTTCAAATGCATAATCCCGAAATTCCGATCAACAGAATAAAATTTATCGGTTTTCCAAATGATCCCAAGAACTCTACTGAATATTATTCTGACATAATTGCATGCAGTACCAAATTGTTAAAATTTTTACCTGAAAAGCAAACAAAAGATTTCGCTGTACCACTGTCTGTGATATATAATGATCCAGCCACCACTATTGTTGGATCCATCGGTCGTAATTTGTATAAATATGATGCATCAACAGGTAATTTTATTAATGTATATGCCGATGTGTATACATCAGATATTACTGCTATGTGTCAAGATGGTGAAAGGGGACGTAGATTATTCTTAGGTACCGCAAATGGTAACGTTTTACTCCTAAATTTTATTCTTGGTGAAGTTGTTGATGAGGTTGAAGTGCACTCTAAAGAAATAACTTGTATCAGCTCTCATGTAGGTTCGAGAAATTGTATATATACTGGTTCATTAGATGGAAAAATTAAAATGTTAGAGGAAGCAAATGGTCAAATACACGTACACAATAGTATTGATGTTGCATTTGGGGAAGGTATTGGTGTCAGTAGAATACGAATCGTATACCCACTTCGTGTAATTGTAGCGGCAAGTAGCAATTATTATTGGGGCATATGGAGTGATGTAACATTTAAAAAGGTTATATGTATAAAGGAATCTGTTCATATAAGTAATTTAGAGGTAATATGCGCTTCTGGTGATGCAGAAGATATAGAACGTAGTAATGAAAATAATATTGAAACAGGATTAAAAGTGAAACAAAGCTTAATTACACTAGCTGTTGCACTTACTACAGGCATTATTAATGTATACACATTTGATGTTGTTGATATACGAGGTATTATGTCCCATCAATTGGTTACAAGTAAAGCTATATATATCACAGATTTCGCATTATTAAGAACCTTGAATCAAAATTGTATTAATTATTCTAATGCCAAAGGTAGTGCAACTATAGTTGGCTCTAGATTAATTGCAACCACTGATGACGGTAAATCTGTTACTTGGGATGCTAATAATATACGTACTGAAAGTGAAAAATTATTTAAAGAAACTTATAAAGACACTATATTAAAATCTTGCCGATTAGATTCTGATGCATCCGTTTTAATTCCTCCGTTAAATAAAGCATCGAATGTCATCAAAATTTTAGCAAGTTATACTTGGTTATGTCATCATGACGGTATATGTTTTTTAACACCAATGCATGAACATGGTTGCTTCTTAACATGCTCATTTGATGGATTCTTTAGAGTATGGAATATTGACAAAGATTGTTTAGGTGAATTACCATTGCCTAATATTACTGAAAAAATGAAAAATCCATCGTTTCGAATTGCTAAAAGTAAAGACTGGAAATTTATACTTGAAAAATTAACTATCACAAAATATCATTGTGATCTAGCTAAAAATATTGTAAATAATATATTAGCTAGTCAACATCAACACCAGCGTCACCATGACGCTGAACGCCGTAAAGCTAAAGCAATGGGAAAAGATGTTGGAAAAGATATTGCTGGATTAATTGTAGAAACTAGTGAAAATAAAGAAAAAGTAGTGAAAGATAAAGCATCACAATTACGTGAATGGATATTAAAAGATTTGTTGGAAGGAGGCGATGACGAGGAATCAAATGATGGTGATAATTTATTAAAACCATCTACTGCTAATTCAAATAAAAGTTCTGAGCGTGGTAATAGTCGAGGTGCAGCAAAATGGACATCTATAGACAAAATTGCAACATCAAAAACGTACCAAGTAGCGCCTGCATTTTCAGATGAATCAATTTCTACCAGCCATTATAACAAGCTCATTGATGATGAAGGATGTCATATATTAATGTCTTTAACAGGTAAAACTTCGCAAACAGAAACGTACGAACGTACAGTACCCCAAATTTTATTGCGTAATCCATCATTATCAACAGGTGTAAAGATGCCTTCACTAAATAGTGTCAATAGAACAGAAGCTAAATTTGGTCAACAAAAAAATATGTATAAAAGTGCCAATAGTTTTTTGATGGAAAAGGATAATGTACCAAAAAAATTTTTACGTCATGCAATTACTTTAGCTAAAATTGAACACCATGTGAAAGATTTAGGTAGTATGGTAAAGATAATTGACCCAATCGTGCGAAATGAGGAAGTTAGTATTGATGGAAGTAGTAAAGTAAAGCAGAATCGCCATTTACATCATCACGATAATACTGTTAGATTTAGTAATGAACAGATAAAACCATTGGATAAAGTTTTATTAAACAAATTGGTACAGAAAGTAGATGATATCTATCATGATCACACTTTAGATCAATCAAAATATGAAGTTTATACTAAACATTCTACATTAAAACGCAATAAAAATAAAACATTTACTGCATCAAATATTGAATTAATTGAGTCAAAATTGAAACAAGCAATAAGTGATTGTTACAATGAACAAAGAGCTGAAAAGATTATTAAATCAGATGTAGTTGGAAATATGGCAAAATTAAATTTAACTACAAGGGCATTATTACCATATTATAAATTAGAGGATATTAAACATTTTATGGAAATATTTCAAAAAGTAGATGAAGATTTTAGTGGTGATTTAGATATTGATGAATGGGTAAATTTATTTGCATCTCTAAATCAGAATATTTCAGCACATGAAGCGCGACTTATATTCTTAAAATTAGATAAAGATCAAGATGGATTTATAACTGTTAAGGAATTATTACCTGCTGTATTTAGCAAAGCCACAAAAGAGCAAATGAAATTAATAAAATTATTTGTAGAATCAGAAATTCAACGAAGTGCTGAAGGTGTTACTAAATTATTTCCTTATGAAGTTGATCAATTATTTGAATTATATGATGTTGATAAAATTAAATTTGTTGCTGTAGGATATATTCGTGAGAGAATAAGAAGTATGAATTTAACCGATAGAGCACAGTATTTATTTATGGAACAAATATTTGAAATAGATGATGAAGAAATGGTAAATCAAATTGAATTTGTAAGATTATTTAAAACTTATACTCATAAAGATAATGAGCAAAATTAATATTTATGTTTGTATATAAAAATAATGTATCTCTATTTTTACCTATTACAACTTGTACAACCTTATAGGCCGCCGGTACTCATTAAAATTCGGAAAAACTGATGCCACCTACCCGTACCTTAAGCCGCTGCTAAGATGGCACATACAGATCGGTTAGCTGATAAAAAACGCGGTTCATTTGTTGAGGTTAATCTTGATAAAGAAATATCGAGTACGGTTAATATAAAAGTAGAAAATATTTCTGATGCAAAAATAATTGGGGAAAAATCATTAAATGAACTGCTAGCAAAGTTAAATTTATTAGAGTAAGTGAATTCTACTTATTTTTCTATATATTGATTCATCCATGTCTAAATAATAATAATTATTATTAGGGAAAATGAAGAAAAAATTGATTACATTTCCACATTTAAAACGCCATTTTTATTTCCCTCAGCTGGTTTAGCTAAAATATTAGATACTACACCATCAATTAAAACAAAATTAGCAATAATAACTATGATTGGCCCTCGTCTTACTGACCCTAGAAGTAAAACTGATGAATTCATTCAAATATTTAGATATGCTGAAGATAAGACAAAAGTTGAAGAAATATTAAAAGCCCGACAACAAACATTAGCATCATCCATGTTTAAGGTTAGTTCGGCTGGTGGTGGTAGTGGTAGAGGAGAAGCTGTTGCTGGAAGAGGTGGTAGAGGCAGTGGTTTATCTGTTGCACGACCTGGTAGAGGTTCACCCATGGGTGGTAGAGGAATTATCACAAGTCCTAAGCCAGATACTACTACGTCAATAACAAATAGTGAAGTGAACAAAGAAGAAATAAGTATAACTAATGACATAAGCATTAAAAGTGTTATTGACTTTGTTCAACCAACATCAACATCTGAGTTAATTAAAGATACAGATATTGAAGTTTGGGAAGAATTGGTTCGAAATGAAAATGCAAAAAAGTCTAATAATGATTCGGAATCAGATGACGAAGCTAATATAAGAGGCAGTGTAACCATGAGACCATTTTCTACACATGTAACAAGTGATGATATTAAATCAATAAGAAACTCAGTAAATAATACTTCAATTTCAACTATTAATGACAAAAAATGTAACAACAATGTAGAATCTCTTGAAACCAATGATTTGGTTTCTATAACAGCAACTACCAACGATTTAATTGAAATAGCTCCTATAACTGCATTAGATACAGTTCAAAGCGGTAGAAAATCGCGACGATTTAGTAAATTTTTACCTCACAATGATAATAACATACAAATTGAAGCAGAATCTTCTAATACAAGTAATATAGTAGAGCCTGAAACATCAATTCTTAATACAAGTAATATAGTAGAGCCTGAAACATCAACTCTTAATACAAGTAATATAGTAGAGCCTGAAACATCAACTCTTCAAACTGAAATCAAAAATGAAAATGAAGTAAAAAAAGTTCCAGTGACAGAGATTTCGGCAACATTTAATTCAAAACGTGAAAGTGTTCGTGCCAGTCCTATTGGTATTAAATCATTAAAAGAAAAGTTTTTAGCAACAGGTACTGATGGTAGTGTGATAGTGGTTAGTAATAATACCACTGCATCATCATCGACTACTGTACCCAAGCGAAGAAATACGTATTTGTTATCTAATCAAACTAATAGTGGGAATAATAATAATAATAATAATAATACCTCGTCCGAGGAACAAAAATATGATAAGAACGTCGCGATAGATACTGAAAAACTTTTGGATACTAATTTTGTCGATTCAACTGGGAATTACAAAATCTATAGTTATGACGTATTAGTAGAAAGAAATAAATTAAAAATGTATGATGGATTATGTCAAAGTGATCTTGAATTACATCTTGACGATAAAGAATTTGTAAATAAGTTTGGTTTATCGAAAGAAGAATATAATAAATTGCCTAAATGGAGAAAAATAGCTCAGAAAAAAGCATTGTTATTATTTTAAAAATTATGTAACATAGTATATACATTTTCATCAAAGATTCATTTTTTGTGTGAAATATCTTTTTCTCCAATTGTTAATGCTTCTGCAATTTCAAATCGAATATTTCCAATTAAAATTTCATTTCCAGCTTCAATTTGATACATCGCACTACCTTGTTGAGGTCCACTTAATCGATACCAGGTACCATTTGTACTTGGTTTGGTGATTGTACCATCATATAAATAAAACTTGCCAGTTATTGAATCCATTTCAATTCTAGCATGCTCAGCTGATATGGCGGTATCAATTTGTAATTTTTTTGAAGGATCACTATCCGTAAAATTAATTGATATTCCATTAGAAGTTTTTCTACCTAATGATGTACCGTCAGGGCCAATAATAAAACTACGCCCTTGAAAAGGCGATCCATCGGGTGAGAAACAAGTTAATGTACACCACTTATTGCACCCAATTTTTTTTATAGGTTTTTGAACACTTATTTCATCTTTATCATCAAGGATATTACTACTTTTTAAAATACTATTCTCTTTTTCATCTGAATAAAAATTATTTTTTGGTAACTTATTTTCTAATGATAAAGCATTTAATACTAAATTATAAACTTTATCGTGTATATTTTCATCGTGTTCAAATTTTGTAGCAATTAAATCATTTACAATTTGTTGAGTAGTGCTATTTTTTATCATAGAGGAAGTCATATGACAATTATTTTCTTTTTCATCAATCGATGAGATAGTAAATTGATGTTTACCTAATAATATTATCATACCAGGTAATAATTCTTTCTTTTCACCATGTTTTAATCTAATAAATGTACCAGATGAGCTACCCAAATCACGTATAGCAAAAATATTTTCATTATCATTTATTAAACATATTTCAAAATGTCTTCTTGATACAATAGGATCTTTAAAAATTACTATATCGCATTTTCTATCGGTTGATTCTAGTTGAGTATTTCTTCCCCCGATACATCCATATTTTGATACATGAAAAGATTGCATATTAAAATCTGATTCAGGTGGTCCTAAGCATTTGAATGTTAAATACCTTTCATGACATAATTGTATTATCCTATTATTATCATATCTATCAACCATATATAAACCTTTTCCTCCTTCAAGTATTAAATCATTGATTAATTTTTTTAAATTTAAATTAGGAATTACAATTTTTTCCATTATATCACCACCATGAATTGGTGATGTATTGTTTGTTTTAAACCATTTATCTATTGCACTTTTTTCGTATGTATTACCATCCATTGCTATTACAGGATCCATCATTAATTCATAAGTTATTGGACAACGAAATTCATCACGAAGTGTCATTCCTTTCAACATTTTACTATTCTTGAATTCATGTAAGTCCATTATTTCTTTATCTTATATTGACATACAGGAATAAAACTTAATCCAACTTCAATTTCACTTATTACTATGCTCACAGTCTTGTGAACGTTGAAAGAAAATTTCCATTTTGAAGTTCCAGGTTCCGACTAGAAAAGTAGAGTTTTAAGTTTCAGAACTTTACTTTTCCAGGAGTAAAGTTTGGGGTATGGATCTTATAGATAAATTTGGTTGTTGTGAATTTAAATAGTATTTAATTTCAAACTTTCCATATCAAGAATTTACATTTTAAAACCGGCACCAAATAAATTTCTATTAAAGTTTGGGGAAAAGTTACCTTAAATTATCATTCGTTCATGATTATTCGATATTTAGGATTAAAAACATTATTATTATTGGCTTTTAATTTTTCAAAATCAGCATATTCGACAAAAATGAATAAGATAAGTATCGTAAAGAGTAATGATATATCCTACATAAATTCATCTGTAGCAAAAAGTATTGACGAGAAATTGATGACACAACCAGGATTTTCAATTGATACACTTATGGAATTAGCTGGTTTATCTGTTGCTCAAGTAGCACATCATTTTATTGAAAAGAATAATGATGAAGATTCTACTAATAAAAAAATATTAGTATTATGTGGATCAGGTAATAATGGAGGTGATGGATTAGTAACAGCAAGACATTTAAAGCATTTTTTTTATGAACCAATAATTGTAATACCCAAAATGAATAAAAGCGTATTATTTGATAATTTAATTAAACAGTGTGAAGATTTAGAAATACCAATTACTTCAACATTACCAAATATTGATACTTTGACAAATTATAAATTAGTTGTTGATTCAATTTTCGGTTTTAGTTTTAAAGGACCAATAAGAACTCCTTTTAATGAATTAATTTCATTTTTAAGTACAACAAATATACCAGTTTTATCAGTTGATATTCCTAGTGGATGGGATGTTGATCAAGGTGATATATATAATACAAATTTTAAACCTAATGCATTAATATCATTAACATTACCTAAATTATGCAGTCAATTATATGATGGTAAACATTATATTGGTGGAAGGTTTGTTTCTACCAAAATGGCAAAAGATTTTAATATTAAATTACCCAATTATGGTATGAATAGTAATCAATTTGTAATTTTAGAAAATGAATGTTCTAATGAGTTTAGTGAGAATACAACAATATATTCCGATGAATCGGAATCTAAAGTTACAGTTTTGTTTGTCACAGCAAAAGATATGATACAAGCGGAATCTATTAGTTCATCTTTATTAGAAAAAAAATTAGTTGCATGTGTAAATTTAGTTCCGTCAATTATTAGTATGTACGAATGGGAAGGTCGAATTGAAAAATCACAAGAGGTTTTACTTATTATTAAATCTAAAGAAAGTTTAATTGATCAAGTTACTACAGAAGTTAAGAATCTTCATTCATATACAGTTCCTGAAACAATTGCTATCAAGTTATTAGGCGGAAATAGAAATTATATTGATTGGGTTATTAATAACACAAAGTAATTATTTATTTTTTAATGTACAATATATAAAGGATGTAACTACTCAAGATACTTAATACAAAACTAAGAGTGGCAATTATCATTTTTAATTTATTATTCTCTTTTCTTAATCCTTCAAGTGGTATTTCTTCAGATGCGTCAACTGCAGTCATAAGTTTTCTCGTAGAAGGATATGGACTAGATACTTTACCATCAATAACAATGTGGTCTGCTTCAGGATGTCGTAGAGATTTAACTGGTGTACTACCTATTTTAGCGGGTTGACTATTAGTCTCTTTTTTTTCATTATCATCTAATATTTTAACTGGTGTACTACCTATTTTAGCGGGTTGACTATTAGTCACTTTTTTTTCATCATCATCTAATATTTTGACATGATTAACACTCATTTGTGATTAATATAACAGGTTATTACGTGTCACAATGGCGATAACTATAAGCTGGAATACAACTTGGATAATCTCGATACGAGACCCTCAGGAAATGTCTCAGACTGTCTGAATCTGTAAAACTGATGAAGAAATGGGAAAGGGACAAGGTTTTTCTCAACTTTGCACCTTCGATTTCTAGCGACTTATTTTACAAAACCAAAAACCGGTCCTATAATCTAGTTGATAAAATTTTGAAAATGGTGTATTTTGAACTTAAATATTATTCAAATTCACAACACTCATCTACAGCCTTAAATGGTTTCAACAACAAGA
>JACCDO011274639.1_pt1 | contig 15152 bp, 14 predicted proteins | sample 7446101 | NCBI WGS metagenome assembly JACCDO01 (sample SAMN15323440, study PRJNA562643) | freshwater metagenome | isolation source: river surface water | place: USA:Blue River Watershed | collected 2017-08-16
GATGCACGTTTTTCAACTTGACCACGAAGCATTTGTCCTTGAACAATTTCAATGATATTATCGCTATCACCCATTTTAAGATTAATTTCAGGAAGAATCATCGAAACTGCCTGATGACCAGACCAGAAACGATTAACTCCATCTGCGCCTTTAATTGATGGTTCAGGTAATTCACCATTAAATGATGAGATTTTAGTCATCAGAGAAAGCATCTCACGACGATTAAATTTAACTCCAGGACCTGTAATTTTATAGTAACCAATCAGAGTATCTTGAACTGGAGTAATAATAGGTGCCGATTTAGCAGCACTAATAATCTGCTTTGGAATAGCAGCAATATGAAGTAACTCAACTGCACTTTGAAGTGATTGAGGGACATGCATATTCATTTCATCACCCGATGAAAATCCCCAAAGTTTCCTAAGGGGGCGGACTGTATCTTAAGCTGTCTCAGGTTGGTTAGACCTTCATTAACAACCAACACCCGTTCAGTCTCTGAATGCGTTTCTTTTTCCTTACCAATAACGGAATGAAGAAACTAGCACTGCGGATTACCCAATCTTTATCATTATTACCATCGGGTTCGGCTATTAACCGAGATCCTCACACATATTTCTAAATGTGAGTGGTAGATAAAGCTCTAAGGGACTTCCCGCATCAAGGTGTTTCGCCTTTTTTAAACAATTTATAAATTCGATTGCCATTTTCTTGCTATCTTCAAGTGAAATATGACTTCCACCAAAATCAGCTTTTTTTCCTTGAATATAAACATACCAACCATATTGAATATTATATCTTTTTAATGGTACGATATATTTATTTAAATCACAATTATCATCAATTTGAATGTCTTTAAATCTTAGAAATTTTTTATCTTTAAAATAATTCATAACACCGATGGATACTCTTTTTTTACTTTCATTTGTATGAAAATGAGTATTACCACCTTTATTTAAGTTGTATCCATTTGGATATAATGAATTATTTTTCAAGATTTCATTGATTTCAAAATCATTAACTTCATGTTTATCACATATTTTAAGTAATTCAACAGTGAAATTTTTGAAACCATATTTTCTAATTGCATTATTTAAATAATGACATTGATTTTTTTTGGTAGAATGTGCTTCACTTATGTGACATCTAAATCTACCTTCCATTCCAAAAGGACGATATCTTTTATGATTTAAAATGTGAGAAACTGCTTGTCCGATATATATTTTATTATTTATTAAATTTGTTATTTTATAAATTTCATAATATCGAAGAGTTTCATCATCAAGAATTTGATTTTTATAAGATATTTTGTATTGTAAATCCATTATAATTATATTGGCAATTTATTTTATATTGTTTTAAAAGACTAGGGAGTTGCAAGCTTTTAACTCTCCCTGTTTTCGACAGTGATGTTTACTGTTTATCGAAATCTGCATTATATGGGGTAGTAACTGTAACATTCAAACGAAAAGTTGAATGATCCATTACTACAACTTTATGTGCCATCATACTCATTTTGTGAAGTGATGGTTGACGGTTAAAAAGAACTGGATCACCATCCATCAAATGACGATGGACAATATCACCTTCTTCTAGATTGTCAGCAATTTCCTTTAATTTCTTAGGGTCATCACTGAATTCTAGGGTGAAAGTTTTACCATCAATCTTTTTCTTAATTTTCTTAACACCTGGATAGTTATTTGAACCATTCAGAACTAGTTTATATAGTTTATGATAGTTAAATTGATTAACTTTTTCAGGAAATGAAAGATTAGTCGCAATTTTAAGAGGAACACCTAGTTGGTCAATACTAATATTGGGGTCTGGTGTAATAACACTACGAGCAGAGAAATCAACACGTTTACCCATCAAATTACCACGAACACGACCTTCTTTGCTATGAAGACGTTGTTTGTATGTACGAAGGGGACGATTGCTAGCACGTGTAACAGCAGTTTTACTTTGCGATTCGTTATCAATTAGAGTCGCAACATGAAACTGAAGACACATAAAGTAATAACCAATTGTGTCTTTTGAACTACCGCTATGCAACTTCTTTTTAAGGATGTTGTTATATTTGATAATATCAATGTATTTTTGTGTTAAATCGTCTTCCATACGTTGGTTATTGTATTGACGAACTGATGGACGAACCGCTGGAGGTGAAACTGGTAAAACATTAGTAATTAACCAATGAGGAAGACACCAATTTTCAGAGAACCCGAATGCATAGCAATCTTCACGAGGAATTTCAGCGAAGAGATGAATAAGCATTTCAGGCGTAAGGTTAATTTTACGTTCTTCTTTGTCTTTTTTATCACCTTTACCAACCTTCCATTCCGCAAAGATTTTGAATTCAACTTTTTGATATTTGGATGGTTGAACCATACCGCAACCTTTGGGGTTACCTAGGGTATCAGAATCAGATTCACGACCACACATTTTACGTTTAGCGGCTAATTCTGTCATTTCCATGAAAAGTTGTTGATGGTCATCACCACAGTTTTTAATAATTGATTTAACTAATGGATGATTGATATCAATCAATGATTTATTGCAAAACAAACAAACAGATTTTAGTAAGCGAAGTACGATATACATATATTGAAATTGAAAGACAGGTTTAACTAATTCAATATGACCAGCATGACCAGGACAAAAAGTACGGTCAAGATGACAAGTTTTGCATAGTTTACCACGGTCAATAACACCCATACGTGGGTCAAATAAACCTCCAGTTGTTGGTTCACCATTGTTTTCATAAAGCGTAGTTTTATGGACATGAGTAACCGAACGTTTCATAATTTCTTCTGGACTTAAAATACCAAATTCAACCCGAATAATCGAACGAATTTTGGGTGTATAATCTAGTTCACGATAAATTGACATTTTAATATACTGTAAGGTTTTTTTTGATTCCTTTTATAATTGAAATATTTTTTATATTCTTTATTTTTAATATTCAATTTTATTATGAAATAAATTTAAAAAATAAAATTATAAGTTAAACACTTAAGTCTCATGGTGTAGGATTTAATTCATATTGATTAAGTCTAAAGTGTTTTGGAGTTAAACTATTTTAGCTTTGGCTGATTCAAGAAGGTTAATTTCTGTTTTATAATTATTATAAAGTTTATTTATTTCGTCACTAGCAGATTGTTGAATTATTTTGATTATTAGTTCAACAGAATGTTTATAAATCTGTTCATAATTACCCTTTTTAAAATCTATTGCAATTTTAGATATTTGCTTTTGATTAAATTCTCTAATAACTGTTTTGATTTCATCTTTAAATGTTGTCTCTTTATAAAAAGGTATATCCTTCTCAATTTTAAATTTTGAAATAAATAAAAAAATGTTTGCTATTTTATTATATGTGACAATATCAGCTTCTTCATTTTGAGAAAGAGGAAATGGACTATGTTTTTTTTCTCGATTTATAGGATACTTATAAAATAATTTTTCTTCAATTTCTATAGATTGTTTATTTTGTTTTTGACTCAATTTTTCTAATAATTGTTTGTTTTCTGGATTAATTTTATTAATTATATGATTATATCTAATATATTGTTTAAATAAAATATTAATCTGACCAATATTATAATTATTATTAATTAATCGATTAAATCGATTATATAATTCAAGAAATTTTGTTCTAGTTAAAATATAATTATATATATAAGTATGTAGTGAAGAATAAAGTACTTCATAACCACGTAATTTTGTATAAGTAGAACTTATAAAAGATGCTAGTATCATGTCTATATTAAAAGTTGAGTTTCTTAAGTTGTCCATTTTAGCTTTAAATTCACTTTCATGATATCTAGATATAAAATGTTCACGTGTTGTGTTAATGAGGTCAATATTTTTTTTGATATTTAAAAAATATTTTTCAAACAATTCTGTAGATATTAAGTTTAGAAATTGTAATATATAACACGCAGTAGAATCCATCTTTAAGAGTTCTTCTTTGGTTTTTTCTTTAAAATTTTCTTTTAACTTTTCTTTTAACTTGGTTTTTAAATTTTTAAAAAACATTACCATTGGTTCATTATTTTCAAATAAATTATCATCAGGAATATTTAGTACGTTATCTGACTCTTCTAATATTTTTTTTTTTATAATAATATCCTTCATTTTTTCAATAAGTAATCTGGTTGTATACAAATAAATTTCTTTTGCTTTCTCATAATCTTTTTCTATATTTTTAAAATAACTTTTTGTAAAATCATATCTATGATTAGGGTCATAAGATGCAATTTTTTCAAATATTTCATAACATAAATTTGCATCTGTTTCTGTATTTGTTTTTTGTTCTTGTACGGTTTTTAATTTTTCAGTTAATAATTTATATTCTGATGATTTTCCAGAAGGTTTTATTTTTAATCTATTTTCTATTTCTGTAATAGTTATTGGTTTAGGAGGAGGTTTTAGTTTTCTAAATTTATTTTCTATAGACATTCGATTATTAGTTACTTTGGTTTCGTTACCTCCTCCTATTTTTTTAGAGTGAGGTTTTCTTTTTTTAGTTTTATTTAAATGAACCATATTTAATTATTATATATATTTTTTTTTAACCATAAATCATAATATCCAGGTATTTGAGCTTTATTTTGGTCTATTCTATATTCATTATACCTTTTTAAGATTGGACGTTTGTTAAATATAATTGTATCAATATTATTTTCAACATGAAAATACATTTCCATCTCTTTAATTTCCATATCAGTAAAGAAATTCTTCATCAATAGAGGTCCTGTAGGTTCTAGTGATGACTTACCATAATATTTTTTATTACAATTATCAATAACTTTATTTATACATTTAAGTAATATTTGATTATTAGCTTTGCAAATTAATAAACCATTATAAATACCACCACCTCCGATATCACGATCACGAACATAATATTCATTATTACTACCAAGTAGTTCTGAATATTTAAAACCATCAATCGGTTGATATTTTACATCTTGATAAATACCTCCGAATTTATACAATACACAATATCTCCATAAATCTGCTTTGTATGCACCTGGGATTAAATTATTATATGCTTCTAGGACTTCAGGTTTAAAATATTTTTTAAGAAAATTTTGACATTCAGTATCATCAAAAATATAAATCATACAATCATTATTAACCTTTTTTAATAATTCAATTGACTCTTTCATTTTAGGTGACATTTCATCCATATTTGAGGTTCTCCATGTAAGATAAATATTTTTAGGTAATGAATTGTTTGTATTAATATCAATGGTTTTAACATTATTCATAGGTTCTTTTAATAAAATTTCAGTATCGTAATCTAGAAAAGGTTCCGTGTTTATTGATTTAAAAAAATAAATTACCATTGCTACAACTAATAACAATAATAAGATAGTTAATAACGATAATTTTAGTTTTTTTTCATAATTATTTATAATTATAATAAGAAAAACTAAAAATAAAATTGAATTACTTAGTCTTTTTCTATAACAATTAATATTAAAATGACTAAGTCTAACCCTCCTCCTCAAACAAATGATAAAAAAAATAAGAAAGACAAGAAAGATGGTAAAGAAATTAAAGATGGTAAAGATGGTAAAGATAAGAAAGATGAAAAAGTAACTGAACCAACTCCTATGCCACAAAATACGTTTATTAAATTTTTGGAAAGTATTGATCAAAAACTTGGTAAATATAAACCTGTTGACCCTCTAGAAAAACAGGAACCTAATAACCTTGAACTAAATATTGTTGATACTGTTGCTAATGTTGATAATGTTGATAAATCTGAAACACTTAGTGAAGAAGACCCTGATTATGTACCTGGTTTAACTGCTTCAACCTCTGAAGCAACAACAGAGGGAGAAGAAGGTGAAGGTGATGAAGGTGATGAAGAATATAGTGAAGATGATAATGATAAACCTCCTTCACCAGATGATTTTTCAAATTTCCTTGCTAAAATCCTATTTAATGGTGAACAAAAGAGAACCACATCATCTGGTAATCCTCTATTAGTACTACTTGGTAGTTCTAATGGTGATAAAAGTGATGAAGAGTCTCGTAAACGTCCTGCATCAGCATCTGTTACAAATGATATTAAACGTCAAAAGATGAACTCACTAGACCGTGAATACAAATCATTTTTGATGAGTAAAGAAAAAGATACTTATGAACATTTTTGTGAACTAGATTTGGAATCTAAGAAACGTATTCTCAAAGAAGAAAAATTAGTTAAAGAATTAGCCAATGATAAAGAACCTATTCGGCTTAAAGTTATTAATTCAACCCTACCACCACTAATTAAAGGTGAAATCATTCGTAAACTAGCATCTAGTAAATGCGGATTTGGTAGTAATGCAAAACTAATGGATTGGGTAGATCATATTATGCGTGTTCCATGGTCTTCATATTATCCAATGCCAATTACCCTTTCTGACCCTTCTAATAAGATTGGTCAATATATGACATCAATCTATAATCGTATGGATATGGCTGTTTATGGACACAATGAAACTAAGTGTCATATTATGCAGATTATTGGTAAATGGATTACTAACCCATTAGCGGTTGGTAATTGTTTGGCTCTTCAAGGTCCAATGGGTGTTGGTAAAACAACACTTGTTAAAGAAGGTCTTGCACCAGCACTAGGTCGTCCATTTAATTTCATTTCTCTAGGTGGTGCAACTGATGCATCATTTCTAGAAGGTCATAGTTTTACTTATGAAGGTTCTATTCCAGGTCAAATTGTTGAAGTAATTCAGCGTTCTAAATGTATGAACCCGATTATTTACTTTGATGAATTAGATAAGATTAGTAAGTCTCATCGTGGTGAAGAAATTGCCAATCTTTTGATTCATATTACTGATACACAACAAAATGATAAGTTTCATGATAAGTATTTTGGTAATATTGATATTGACCTTTCGAAAGCCTTCTTTGTCTTCTCTTATAACCATGATGAATATGTTCCTCCAATTCTTAAGGACCGTTTACAAGTTGTTCGGGTTAAAGGATACAATCCCTCTGAAAAATCAAAGATTGCTTTGGAATATATGTTTCCGCGATTTTGTAAGGATATGGGGTTTAATGAAGATGAACTAATTATTAAAGATGATGTGATTAATTATATGATTACATCGTATGCCGAAAAAGAAGACGGTGTTCGTAATCTAGGCAGATGTTTAGAAAATTTGGTAAGTCGCCTGAATGTTCTCCGATTAGTTCAAAATACAGATATTGAAGAACGGGATAAATTTCTGGCAAAATTACCATTTAATGCGAAGAAAGTGCCGATGATTACGAAGAATTTCTTAATCACTCGGGAAGTTGTTGAAAATATTCTAATTAAACCAAAAAATGATAACCAACATCATCAACATATGTATAGTTAAAAACTTTTACATTGGTGTAGTCTGCATATGTTCATGTAATGTTCCATTATATTCTTTTATTTTTAATTTAATGTAATTCTCTACGTCTGTATCACTTTTATATTGATTTAAATTATCGTTTAACATTTTATCAAATAAAAAGTTTAATTCTTCAATGCTGTAATTTTTTAATATTTTTTCTTGATTAAATAAATTAAATTTGTTCATCAAAAAGTCTATTATAATTATTTTTAAAGAAGATTCTTTTTTCAAAAATAAATTTAATTTATCAATATTTAAACTATTAATTTCATTTTTATATTTTTCAATATGAAATTTATCAATAAATTTTTTTTTCATAATTGATTTTAAAAAATTTATAAACGCTTGTTGATTTTTAATTTTTAATAAATTGGTTTTTTGTATTTCATTCAAAGGTAATAAGTTCCATAAATATATTAACACGTCTATTTCTTGGTTTGATAATATATTTCGTATAATATCTTTATTTTCTGTCTTTGAAATTTTTTTAACAACAAAATCTACTATAATATTTTTTAAAGAATCATATTCCATATACTTAGACGAGAATTCCCACAATTCGTATAAATTTTCAATTGTTAATTTGTGTAATATTTTTTTATTTTGGGAACTATTCTCAATCATTATCAGCGTATTTAATATGTTTTCTGTTATTCTATTTTTTAAAAATAGTTCAAATTGTGATATATTATTAAATTGTGATATATTATTTTTTTTTTCATCTGTTAAAAAAGGGTATAATACCCATAAATAGTTTAAGTCTTTTGTTGATAAGTGTTGAATTAAGTCTTCTTTTAAATTAATTCCATTATCAATTAAATTTTGTATTATAATTTGTTTTAATGTATTTTCAAAATTATTTTGGTCAAGTAAGAATAATTGATTTAATTTTTCAATTGATAAACTGAGTAATAAGTTATTATTTAGTACATCACCAAACTTAACACTCATTTGTGTGATTAACCAATTTTTAGGAGCATCATCTATCATCTTTTCATATCTATTCTTTTCAGCAGACGCAAAATTTAATTCATTTTTTATATCGATTATATTTGTTTTTACTGTTACAGTTTTATTAGATTTACATAATTGTTTTAATTGTTTATTGTAATATGTAATATAGTTGTTTAGATTTTCCATAATCTCTTCTTTAATAGCAATATCATCAACTGAATGTGATTGCATAATATTTTTTACTAAATCACGTTTTATAAAATAATCATCCTTAATATCTGCATGTTTTTCCAATTCATATAATGTATCCTGATCAATTGTTATTTTAGTAATTAATTCAAAATGACCGGGTGTATTTAAAATATATACTTTATTTTTACTATCAATATTATAAGTACTACCTAAACGAAGGGTTTTAATAGTTTTCCCATCTTTATTTTCAGTTTTGTATGTAAATTTAAAATTAGGATTATTAAGATATCCTACAACAATATTTATATTTATATCATATTGTTTAGATAATGTATTCATTGATACATCAAGAGTATGGTCATTTTGGTTAAACATAATACTACATCCAGCTTGAACATATTTACCTGTAAGTCCACTTCTGTTTTTTAAATCTAAAACTGTTATGTCTCTATTTAGATGATATTTAAAATAATCACTAATACTCACCCACATACATTGGTTACTCATTCTAGATAAAATATCATTTCTAGGTTGCCCACTATTACCAATTGTAGTAATAGTTACCTTTTCATTAACACCACCTCTATGTACCCTAGTTGTACCTTTTCGATGTATTCTGGTTTTACCACCTCCATTATTGTTTATTTTTAATAATGTTTTTGATTTTCTAGATGATTGTCTAAGCATTTCCTTAGTTCTTAGTTGTGTTTGTGTTAATTGACTTTCTGTCTCTTCAATAGTTTTTCTATTTTGTCTCATAGCATCTTTAATTTTATTAATTCTAGTTGTAGGCATTTCTAATCCAGTTTTTAAACCTAATGTAAATTTAGCATCTTTTGCTGAAAAAATAAACAATTCTTTTTTTTCTTTTTCGATAATTATATTAATTTCATCTGTATAATTGAATGTATATTGTAGTATTTTTTTACTAACTCTATCTATCGGTGCTTGTTTAAAAATAACTTTTTTATTAATGGTATCAATTATAGCATTACCAAATAAAAATGAATGTGATTCATTTTCAATTGTTTGGGTTGTATCATAAATAGTAAAGCCTCTAAATATAAAATTTAATTTTGCTTCGGTGATAGATTGTAATGATGTTACTTTATTTGTTGATAATTTATCATCTTTTCCTAATTTGTACATTTGATTACATGTAGTCCAATCAATAAATTTATAAAATTGTAATAGATTATAGAATTTACCACTCTTGATACCATTTGTTCTTTCCCAAACACCATCTGGATCAGGTAAAAGAGGTGCATCACAACCACCTTTATGTTTCATGGTTTTATTGATTTTATGATTTTGATTTATTTTTTTAGTATGATGCTTAAATTTAACCATTGCTTATTTTTTTACTTTTATTAAAGAAAAAGATTCTGTTTCATATTAAAAAAATGGATTACCTGTAATTAGTTTTGAATCTAAAAATGGATTACCTTGTGTATTTTTTGATATAATCTTTTTTTCTAATTTTTCTTTAAATATCTCAAATTCTTTTAATCTTTCTATATATAATGCTTTTTCTGTTTTAATTTCTTCAATTACCCTTTCTAGTTCTTCAATATTTGATAAATATTCAGTTTCCATTAGTTGTTTTGTTTGATTGTTAAATGCTTTGTTTTGCTCCATTGAAGCAATATGAGAATTTATTTCTTTAATGTCTTCTATTATTGATAAAATTTTATTTTCAGCCAAATCAATTTGTTTTTTAAAATGTTCAATATTTTCTTGATTTAATATTAGCTCAAGTTCATATTCCATTATTTTAAGTTCATTTTTAAATATTATTATTTGCTTTTTAAATTTAAAATTTTGGTCATTTAATTTATTAATTTTTGTTGAATATTCGTTTTCAATAATATTTTTAGCCTTCTTATGTAAAACATTATTTGAAGTTAATTTTAAGGATTCAATTGATGCTAATTCTTTTTTTATTTCTTTAGCATTTTCCTCAAATTCATTTGTATAATAATCAATATATTGTGTTTTTTCTACCATTTTAATACGTAAATCTGCTATTTTCTTATCTGAATCTGTTTGTAATCCATTTATATTAACATAAACATTATGAATTAGAACTTTTGGTTTTGATTGTGAAGGTAATATTTGAGGTTGTTGAGGTAATACTGCATGTTGTAAAATATAATGACCTGGTATTTCTGTAATCACTTCAAAATGTCTTCCAAATGAAGCAATGTATACATCTTCTGCTACTCTTGGACCACCTTGAACACAAACACCATCTTGGTTATAGACTAATGTTTGTACAATTCTATTATTGCGATTATCAAAAGAAAAATTAGATATAATACCCCCCCTTTCAATAAAAATTATTACACCTCTAATACATAATTGTCTACATAATTGTTCTAATCCATTTTGTAACATTCTATTATTATTATCAAATTCCATAGTATCTGTGTTAGGGTCTAATCCAACACTAGCTTTTAATGATCGAACAGTATGATGAGTTTCACCTCGATGATAACGAAGATAATCTCTAATAGAAATCCATATACATTGCTGTGAGAGTCCAGGTTCTCCACCTGTACCATTATTGGATATTGTAATTATCCCAGGATTAACACCACCATTTTGTTTAATAGTTTTTGTATGTGTTTTTTTACCTTTAATGACACGTTTCTTTTTCGATAATTGGATTTTTCTTTTTTTAGTTTGATATTTAACCATTATTTATTTTTACATTAAATAAAGAAAAAATCTATTTACGATAGAATAACTTAACATATTTAAGTTTAGGTGCCTTTTCGAATTCAGTCCATAAAAATAAAAGTGTTGCTAGAGAGATACCTATCAGATAAGCTTTCTTTAATTCTGCTTTTCTAGTATTAGATATATGTTCAATTGAAAAATATATCATACCTAGAAATAGACCTAATATGACTTTTGTTGATATTTTTTTGATTAATGGTATGACAGAAATCAAAAGAACACCCATTAAAAAATAAATCGTTTTTTCTTGGTCAAACTTTAAATTTTGATTAATAAATAACAACATCAAGAGAAAAAGGTGTCCGCTAGTTATTTCTAGCATAGATGTTATTACTAAGATTGGAATAAAAAAATCGGTGACATTATATAGATTTAATAAACTGATAATAGGAATGTTTAAGTTTATCATTTTGTATTATATGAATAAAAAATTAAATAATAATTAGTAAAATAGTAAAACAAAGTCTAAGAACGTTGAATACGTTTCGCTGATGGTTCTTCACCAAAAGTAGTATCATAACTCATAACTGCATGGTAAGCATTATCACATTCTAGTGTGGCTGTATTAATAAGGTCATCAATTTCATACCATTCAAATTTGGAGAATTCTTCAGTAAGTTGATATTCATCTTGAGATAGATTTACCATTTTCTTAATCAAAGGTAGAAGTGATAGTTCTTCCTCTGCTAGTTCTTCAATTGGCAAATAACTAATGTATTTCAGATTAGAAATATCATACATATTTTTCATTTTTGCAATCCGAAGAAGCATCAGGTACTTTGAGGCTTGAAAGAACTGTTGTTTAAGGAGAGGGAGAGGTTCACTTTCCATGGTTGGTTTGTGATTTATGTTATTATTCTTTTTATAATTCAATTTTATTATAAAAAAAAATAAAAATATCCTAACATACTAATTTTTATTTTTGTTTTAGTTTTATGTTAAGTTCAAGTCGTTCAGTCGTCGTCTTCCCAAAGGCACTCGCTGATGCCATCGTTTTCGTAGTTCACATTGCCAAGGTCGACAGTGTAAATCCGATCGTTGAAAATGACACGGCTGAGGATGGTGTAACCACTGGGGGAAGTCTTGTAAACGTAGTGAACCGCACCACCAGCTTTGGACCAAGCCTTTGCATCTTGCAAAACTTTAGCCTTATACTGGAGATAGTCAGACGTCGAATCCATTGGTAAGAGGTAATAAATTATATAAAAAAAATTAGAATCAATTTTCTTTCAATATTTAATCTTAAAATGTCAAAAAAAAACCTCAGTCCAAGCAGTCTCTACAAGACTCTCAGACACTCCATTGGTGCAAGTATTTTACAGGGTGAATCTAAGTCGGGATGACACCATGCTCTTGATAGAGCTTGATGGTTTTTTCCAGAGCAAAAACCTCGTCCTGCAGTTGAGCTGACGACTTTTTAAGGATGCAGTAAACCGCATACCCTTTGTCCTTCTCTTCCTTCGACATCTCAGGGTTCTTCTCCAATTCGGCTTCAAAAGCAACGATACGGGCGTTAGTTTCCCGGTACACGTTGCACAGTGTAGCAAAATGAGCGTGCAGAATAGCAATCGCGTTCATTGTGATAAATTATTATATATATTTACAAATTATAATAATCAATTTTTATATATCTAAGGGTCTAAAATGTATTAATATTCTAAATATCATTTCCGGGGACAGCATTACCACCTCTGCCAGCAATTAAATTACGTTGTTGTTCAGTTGTGCAAACGCAACCTCTGTCACAGGAATATGTTGATGGACAGCATTCAGGACGGCATTGATTTTGAGCAAACATGAACATACGTCTTTCAGAATCAGGGCTACCGTCAACTGTTGGGTAAAAAGCGGATACTAAATCACTACCTAGGAGGATATCTTCACCAACGGGTGATGTAATGTATGTATCTTTAACAAGTGGAAGGTTAGTGGGTGGTCTTCTCCATTGATGTTGACGGTTAGGTTCTTCTTGGGAAGTCTTGTATGTGACACCTTCCCATGAAACTGCGGGGTTTCTGACAATACTATCTTCGGGTCTTAGCATTTTACCACCACATGATCCCATACTATATTCAGTTGGTGCAAAACCCATAAATCCTTCATTAGTTGAGATGGCTGAACCGACTAAGAGGATTGCTAGGAGTGCAAGGGCATAAAATAATTGGTCCATTTTGCGATTTGACTCTAGGTAAACGGCAACTAAAATTAAAACTAATCCAAGAATGCAATACATTTATTATTTGTTATTTGTTATTTGTTATTTATTATTAAAATAAGATTTTTTTATGAAAAGATAGAAAATAATTTAAAGATATTGATTATTTAAATAATCAATTAAAAATCATGCTATTATTTTTATCAACCACCATTCTAGGTGTTAGTTTATTTGGTTATCAATTTTACAAAAGTTCTGGTTTTAGACGGTGTATAATTGAAAATATGTTTACTACTTATGATTATTGTTATAATATTTTTTATAAACTATGGTATGATGATAAAATTAGAATTAATACAATTAAAACGGAAAGAGTTGACCTGATTAATAAATTAGTTTTACTTAATACTAAGATGGATGATGAGACTATTACTCATTTTTTAACTGAAGATATAAAATACCAAAAAGCATCATATAAGGATAAATCATATTATTTATTGGGTCCTAAGATGGAGGCATTTTTTGGGTTTAAACATATTTTGGAATCACCATGGTTAGCAGCTTCAATTGAAATTCAAACTAAAGACGGTAACGAACATTCATTTGATATTACAGAATCAATTAAAGAATATTGGATTGAAGGAAATATGTTACCATTCCATCTAGAATATTATGATTATTGGATTTATAATTTGCTAAGAAATTCTAGTATGCAGTTCCGTGAAAAATTATTTAAAATGGAAATTCAGACTTTATCATTGCAGGTAATTAATAGTATGGGTGATATTGAATCATATAATAATGTTTTAGTTTTACCTAAAAATAATGACGTTAAAATAATTTATTTCAAGGATAGAACATAAAGAAAATTATATTACAAATAATAAAGAATAAATAAATGACTTCAACTGAATTACATTATCTTAATCGCAAATGGGATTTATGGTATCATGACCCTAATAATACGTGTTATACTTTAGAAAGTTATATTAAACTAGGGACTATTGATACGATTGAATCGTTTTGGAATTATTTTTATCAATTAAAGTTAACTCAATTACAAAATGGAATGTTTTTTCTAATGTCTGAAGGAATTAAACCAACATGGGAAGATAATATTAAAGGTGGTTCATGGTCATATAAAATAGATAAAAAAGATATTGCTCAAGCATGGACTAAATTATCTGTTCATCTATTATCTGATAATTTTATTGAAATGAATGAGATGAAACCTGAATTACATAATCAAATGGTTGGGATTTCAATTAGTCCAAAGAAAACATTTTCAATCTTTAAAGTTTGGATTGACAACCATGAAATGCAAGAATATGTTAAAATCATTGAAGATTTACCTTTTTTAAAAGACGAAACACCGATGTATCGTTCACATGAAGAAGTAAAAGCAAAAGAAGAAATGATTAAACAACAACAAGTATCTGCATAAATATTACATTACTTTTTCTAATTATTTTTGATATTACTTTTTCTTAAAAAGTAAAAAATAAAAACAGAATCAATTATTTTTTGATATTTTTTTCTAATCATCTGATGGGTTAGGTGCTAGGCAGAGTTTAATATCACCAATTAGACCAATCTTGTAGACAATTGTGAGAGGAAGATCATTTTGAAGATGAACATGGATAACATCGCAAAGTTTTGAACATTTGGTGAAAAGAATAAGATATTTGAGGCTAAAGACACCTTCGATAATC
>JACCDO010415706.1_pt1 | contig 15151 bp, 16 predicted proteins | sample 7446101 | NCBI WGS metagenome assembly JACCDO01 (sample SAMN15323440, study PRJNA562643) | freshwater metagenome | isolation source: river surface water | place: USA:Blue River Watershed | collected 2017-08-16
ACGACGAGGTCGGCCTTCATCGCGATGGCTTCGTTCGCGACTGCCTCAGTGAGGTCAATCGTGAGCAGCACGCGCGCAACGGGACCCGACGCGCGCGGTGCCACGATCAATCCCACGTTGTCCCACTCCGCCGCCAACTCCAGCGGCGCGATCTCGCGCAGCACGTCGATGACTTCGTCTCGCGTCGGATGCTTCGCCATGAGTTCAGCTCGCTCCCGCGCTGACGGTGACCATGCGCTCGGGGTGCAAGTGCTTCTGCGCAACCTCGAGCACCTTCTCGCGCGTGATGCCGCGAATGATCTCGGGGTAGCGATGCAAGAAGTCGAAGCCGAGCCCGTAGCGCTTCGCGCGGACGACGTAGCCGGCGAGGTTGGTGTTGCGCTCAAGGCCAAACACGAAGCTGCCCGTGAGGTAGTCCTTCACGTCCTGCAGCTCATCCTCGCTCGGCGGTTCCGTGCGAATGCGTTCGATCTCCGCCATGAAGCCGTCGATCGCGCGTTGGCGATGCTCCGGCGACGTTCCGATATACGCGGTGAACATGCCCGGCTCCTCGGACGCGCTCGCCGTGATGCCCGCGCTCACCGAGTAGCACAAGCCGAGTTCGTCACGCAGCTTCTTGGAGCAACGCGAAGTGAATCCCGGTCCCGTGCCGAGCACGTGGTCCATCACCGCGAGCGCGTAGTAGTCGGGGTCGGTGCGACGCACGCCGACGTGGCCCATGTAGATGTGCACTTGCTCGCGCGCCATCGCGATGTGCACGTCGCGCGCACGCTGCGGCAGCGCGGGCTCCGTCAACGTCGCATGCTGCGGCGCATTGCCGCGGAACGACGTGAACGCCTTGCGCATCATCGCCAGCATGCGATCGGGCGTGTCCGGGCCAGCCGCGGCAACGTAGCCGTTGGCGGGACGGAACCACGCCTCGTGGAACGCGCGCAGGTGCTTGGGCTTGATCGAGCCGATGGACTCGCGCGTTCCTTGCGTCGGCCTGCCAAGCGGATGTGCGCCGTAGACCTCGGAACGGAAGCGGCGTCCTGCGACCGAACGCGGATCGTCTTCGTCGGCGAGGATCTCGGTGAGGATCTCGGCCTGCACGCGACGCACTTCCTTGCCAGGAAACGTCGGGTGCATCACGTACTCACGCAGCAGCTCGATGCCCGCCTTCTGGTTGTCCGCGGTGCACTGGACCATGCCGCCGCGCGCGTTGCCTTCGAGGCCGCCGCCGATCGACTCGACCGCGGTCGCAAGCTCCAGCGCGTCGTATCGCTGCGTGCCTTCGTCGAGGCAATCGCCGACGAGGTTTGCGAGGCCGCACATCTCGACTGAGTCCGCGCCCGGACGAATGTCGAGCGAGACGGCGCACGCGAACGTCGCGACGTTGGGGTTCTGGACCGCGAGCAGCGTGAGCCCGTTGTCGAGTTGCTGTTCGCCGATCTCGAGACGGATGGAGTTGGTCACTTCGCGCCTCCGGGCTTCTTCGCGCTCGCGGGCTTTGCCGCGGGCTTGGCTGCTGGCTTCTTGGTCGCGGGCTTCTTCGCCGCTTTCGTCGCGGGCTTCTTCGCCGGCTGCTTGGTCGCGACTGCCTTCTTCTTCTCGCGTTGCTTGTCCGCCTTCGCATCGCCCTTCTTGCCACCAGTGGCCCGCGAAGGCGCCGCGTGCACGCATACGCTGCGTTGCGGGATGAGGTAGCGCGCTGCGACTTGGCGCAGTTCTTCTGGCTTCAGCGACTCGTAAGTCGGCAACACGGTTTCGAGCGTGCGATAACCGCCCGGCGTCAACGCTTCGAAACGCGCAAGCTTGAGCGCGTGCTCGAGCGCGGACTCGTCCTGGAACAGGAAGCCTGCGCGGATCTGCGTGCGAATGCGCTTCAAGTCTTCCTTCGACACGCCTTCGCGAACCAACGCGTCGATCTCTTCGCGAATCGCCGCCTCGACTTTGTTGAGCGACGCGCCTTCGCGCAACTCTGCGAGCACGAACAACGCGCCCGGATCGAGTCGCGTCTCGTTGATCACGCTGACGTCCGTCACCGATTCGTCGTCGATCACGAGACGCTTGTAGAGACGGCTGTTCTTGCCGATGCCGAGGTCGTGCGAGAGCACGTCGAGCGCGTAGTCATCGCGCTCACCAACGCGCGTCGTCGAGAACGCGATGCAGATGCGCGCCACTGCGTGCGGCGTGTTGACGATCGCGCGACGCTCGCCTTGTGGCTCAGGCTCTGCGAGCACTTCGCCGCGCGGTTCAGCCGACGCGGGGATCGAGCCAAACAACTCGCGAATGCGCGCCGCCGTGCGCTTCACATCGATGTCGCCAGCGACGACGAGGAACGCGCGATTGGGGCCGTAGTTGCGCTTGTAGTAGTTGCGCATGCCCTCGACGGGCAGCCGTTCGAGGTCTTCGCGGTAACCGATCACCGGATGGTGATACGGATGCACCATGTAGAGCAGCGACTCTGCGGCTTGGTAAAGCGGGCGCCACGGGTCGTCTTCGCCCATCGCCAACTCTTCGAGCACCACGCTCTTCTCGCTCTGGAACTCAGACGGATCGAGCAAGCAATCGCGCATGCGGCTCGCCTCGATCTCCAACGCAGTCTCCCAGCGATCCGAAGCCAGCGCGAAGTAGTAGGCCGTGCCGTCGTTGTCGGTGAACGCGTTGTTGCTGCCGCCCATCTTGGCCGTCAGCAGGTCGATGTGTCCCTTGGGGTAGCGATCCGTCCCCTTGAACATCATGTGTTCGAGGAAGTGCGACAGGCCGGTCTCACCCGTGCGTTCGTCGCGCGATCCAACGCGATACCACAGCACCGATGCGACGAGCGGCAACGAGCGACGCGGCGCAAGCAGCGCGCGGAAGCCGTTGTCGAGTTGCACCACTTCCACGTGATCGAGGCTCACCATTCGTCTCCGTTGTCGAAGTCCGAGTCATCGCCGCCATCGTCCTTCGGCGCAGGCTTCTTGGGCGCAGGCTTCTTGCCGGCGCTCTTGCCCGAGTTCCACGCCGAGCGCGTCGTCGCGTCCGCGACGTCTTCTGCTGGCGCAGCTTCGCCAGCGGAGGCCGCGGACAGATCGAGCAACTCCTTGATCTCATGCGCGAGCAAGAAGCGCCAATCGCCGGGCTTCAGGCCGTGCAGGTTGAGTTCGCCGATGCGAATGCGCTTCAGCTCCAACACCGGTAGGTCGAGCTTCGCGAACACACGACGGATCTCGCGGTTCTTGCCTTCGCGCAACACCACCTTGATCGACGAGCGCTCGTTGGTGGCGCGCTCGACCTTGACCTGCATGCCTTGCGTCGGACCTTCCGACAGCCACACGCCGCCGCGCGCCTTCTCGATCTCCTTCTGGCCGATGCGGCCGCGCACGAGCACCGAGTAGGTCTTGGGCACGCCGTAGCGCGGATGCGTCAGCTTCTGTGCAAAGTCGCCGTCGTTGGTCAGCAGGATCAGGCCTTCGCTGTCGAGGTCGAGTCGGCCGACCGTGAACAAGCGGCCCTTCACGTCCGGCAAGAAGTCGATCACGCGCTTCTTCTGCTCGTTGCGCGCGTTGGTGCACACCACGCCAGTCGGCTTGTTGAAGAGCACGTAGACCTTCTTCTCTTGGCGCACGCGCTCGCCGTCGACGACGACCTCGTCCACTGCGGGATCGAGGCGGAAGCCGAGTTCGGTGATCGTCTTGCCGTTGACCTCGACGCTGCCGCTTGTGATCAACTCGTCCGCTGCGCGTCGACTGCACACGCCAGCCATCGCGAGGTAACGATTGAGGCGGACCTTGCCGTCATCGACCTCGCGCGCGGCCTTGGCCGTGACCTTGATGCCGCTCTTGCGCACGCCGCCGCCGCGAACGGGGCGCTTGCCGAATGGGCGCGCAGAACGATCGCCGCGCGGCGGGCCGTAGCCGCCATCCGAGCGATCTGGGGCGTCGCCTCTGCCACCGCGCGGGCTGCGCGAGGATCCAGTGCCGCGGCCGCTGCCTTGGGGCTTGCCGCCGCGCTTCTGGTCGGTGCCGCGTGAGAGTCTTTGGCCGGGTTTCCGGTCTTCGTGTCGTTTCGCCATCGAGAAGGCGAAGAGCATCCCGACAACGCGCGCGGCGGGCGACAACAAAACGAACCCGTGCCGCGGCGGTGCGCGCGGCGCGCGTCAGCTGCGGGCTGGGTCCGTCAGCGCCACATCGAGGCTGCCCATCGGCGACAAGAACACCGATGGCGTCGACGCAGGCACCAGCACGCAATCGCCGGCCTGCACGCGAATCGGCAGATCCGTTCCGCCCGAGTGCCAGCCGAGCGTGCCTTGGCCGCCGAGAACGGTCACGACCAAGAATGCGCCCTTCGTCTCGGCCTCGAACTTCTGCTTCAGCGCGTAGCGACGCATGCGGAAGAACGGGTTTGCCGTCAGCAGCGTTCCGCCATCCGGCAGCGCCTTTGGCGGCACGGTCGGATCGAGCGCGCCGTTGGTGATGCGCGAAGCCGGAATGCCCTGCTCCAGATGCAGCGTTCGGTTGCGACCCCAGTCATAGAGGCGCCACGTGATGTCGCTGTTCTGCTGCACTTCGAAGATCACCGCGCCCGGCCCAATCGCGTGGACCGTGCCCGCGGGCACGTAGATGCAGTCGCCGACCTTGGGCGCGAACTGATAGAGCAGGTGCTCGAGTTCGGGCTCGCGCGCCAGCGCTTCGAACTGTGCGCGCGTCACGCCTGGCTGAAAGCCGCGAACGATGCGCGCGTTGGCCAAGGTCTGCAGCACGAGCCATGCCTCGGTCTTGCCGCCATCCCCATGCGCCGCAGCGGCCGCATCATCGGGATGCACTTGCACCGACAGCTCCGTCTGCGCGTCCAAGAACTTGAACAGCAGCGGGAAGCGATCGCCGAACGCCGGACGCACGTCCTTGCCGAGCAAGCCCCGGCGATCCGCAAGCATGAGGTCGCGCAACGTGCCGCCTGCGCGCAGGCCGCTCACGTTGTCGGGCCGATCACACAGCTCCCAGGTCTCGCCGATCGGCTGCCCATCTGGCGAGCGGATGCCAAACATCGCTTCGAGATGGTGCCCGCCCCACACCTTGCTCTGAACGAGCCGATCGAGGAGCACGGGCTTTAGCGCGGTCGAAGACATCGTTGGCATGCGGACGGTCTCTTCGGCTTCTACCCGATCCAATCCTGCGTGCCGCGTCTCAACTCTGGCCTTCTCAGCCTGCCTGCTGCGCTGCGTCGCCCTTGCCATCGGCTGTGTCAGCGCCCGGCCGCCGCTTGGCCTTGCCCTTCCGCACCAGCGAACGCGCCTGTTCGAGCGTCGCTGCGTCTCCGCCATCGCCAGCCATCGCCGCGAGCTCGCCCTCGATCTGCGCGCCGGAGAGCACGCCCACGGTGGAACGCGTGCGCTCGTCCTTGCGGGTGACTGCGCGTCGGCCTCGGGATCGAGAGGGTCGCGGACGGCACCGGTTGGATCGCCAGACCCTGGCCGGACTCGAGTGCTGCCAGGTGGATTCCTCCTTGCATGCCGCCGCGGCACTGCAGTGCTTGGCCGGATTCGCTTCGGATCGTCAGGTTCATCTGCCTCGAGGCGAGCGCGACCCAGACGCACCAGCCGACGAGGCAGGACTGGAGCACGGTGGACCAGAGCACGGCGCGCGCTCGACAAACCATCGCGCGAGCGGAGTCGGGCACCGGTTGGGGAGCGTCGGTCTTCCATGTGATCCAAGGCGCTGTAGGCGAGGGAAGTGTCAGAACACACTCCCCGAACTGGTCCCCGGTGACCGGCTGAGTCGCGACGAGTTCGAGCAGCGCTATTCGGCGATGCCGATGCTGAAGAAGGCGGAGCTCGTCAAAGGAGTCGTCTACGTGCCTTCGCCCGCCAACCATCCACGCCAATCCGCGCCGCACGGCCACATCCTCACGTGGCTCGGGGTCTACACCGCCGCCACCACGGGCATCGACTTCGGTAACAACGCGACCGTTCGCCTCGACTTCGAGAACGAAATCCAACCCGAAGCCCTGCTGCGCTACGTGCATGGTGGCCGTTCGCGCCTCGGTCCGGGCGGGTTCCTCGACGGCACCCCGGAGCTCGCCATCGAAGTGAGCGCGAGTTCGGCGAGCTACGACCTGCACGACAAGTTCCGCGCCTACCAACGCAACGACGTGCTTGAGTACCTCGTCTGGCGTGTCGACGAAGCGGCGATCGACTGGTTTGCAATCACGGGGTCGCGCTACGAACGCATCGCGCCGGTGACCGGCGTGCTGCGGAGCCGCGCGTTCCCGCGTCTGTAGCTCGATGTCGACGCGATGCTGCGACTCGAACTCGCGACGGAGCTCGTCACCCTCGGGCGTGGAACTGCGGTGCCAGAGCACGCGGCATTTGCGGCCTAGTTGGCGAACGACACGAGCAAGGGCTGACGAAGTTTGTTGGTCGCCTCCGAGCGTCACCCATGTGCCCGGGTTGGGCACGACGTTCCGAGGTGCGAGCCCCCGCGATAGCGATCCCACGGGCCAACTTCGCAGGTCATCGTGGCGTGTTAACCATGTCACCTGCATTGGCCTCTATTGATCAGGCACCATCTTCGTTCCTCGGCCTCTCGAATGCTCGCGTACGCGACCGATCGACCCATCTTCCTAAGCCAACAAATCCGACGATTGACACCACCCCTATGGCCCAAAAACCCCAATCGTACAATGCTCCACCTATCAGCGATGTGAGCCACAACACCAGCCAAATGGCCTGAGCTACGATAGACAGCCACATCCACACGGCAGCAGTACGCAATAGCAAAGTCGCGTTCAATTTGTGGGCTACTCCAGGCCTAGTAGGTCCTGCCACATGAATAGGCGCCGCATCCACTTGGAGGGTAGTTCTTGATCGGCGGGATGTATGCGTTGCCTGGTCCACCCCCCTTCGGCATCCATCCTACCGCACCCTTAGGACAACCCATTCCGTACGAGCCCGTCGTCATGTCATAGTGCATGCAGACATGCTTGACGTCTGGGCATTGTCGGTAACAATCCCTCAAGCCAATCTTGCGGGGCGGTAACTTGTCTTCGCAACTAAACTTCGCGCAAGTGTAGGTGCATCTCATGGTGCAAGGGTACTCCGTGTCTTTCTTCTGCAGGAAGCAAGTTCCGATGAAGCAGAGACTCCTTGCGGGATCTGGCACAAATGCTGAGTGGCCGCACTTGACAAGGCACACGCCATATTTGGCAGCACTTGCCTTAAGGCACTGCAGAAGGAATGGACCTGAAAATCGGGCACAGAGTAACAAATCAAAATTCATTGAAGCCACGCAATTATTGGCGCACTTGCTCAGAAACGCACCCCTGTCAGGCGGACCGCCCTGCCCCTGCTGCGGAATCGTCAAGCCCCCCGCCGCATCGCCACCGCCCCTATTCGCATTGGCTCCACTGTAAGCGGTGGTGCTCGCATTCTCGCATACCTCGCAATCCGATTTCAGAAACCAATTGCGACCTTCACCCAAACCGCCACTACTTGTCCCCAATGGCAGAAGACCGCCATGGTAGTCAGAAATCCATGGATGGTCACCGTAGCCACCACTCGGACTTCCAACTCCTACGTCGGCAGTATTCCCAACAGGATTCCCGCGAACTCCTCCGCAGCCACAATCCGCGCCGCAATTGCCACTGCAGTTGCGGCCCCCGCCACATCCATTACCATCACCACACTCACACTTGCCTCGCTCGCCGAAAACTTTGAGGCGGGACCGCATCAGGTTGTGCATCGACTTCCCGAACTGCGGCATGCTGCGCGGAATCTCAGCGAGGTCCATGGCAAGTGCTCCAGGAAGTGCGATTCGTCAGCTCGATCGGACCCTCACCGATCCACCTGCCACGACGGTTGCAGCGCCCGCACCATCACGAACGCCGTCGTGCTCACCGTGCTGGACGTCCTCATCCGGTACCTCACCAACTGCTCGCAGGCAGTCGTGTTCTTCTGCAAGGAAACCCCAGCAGTCGTAACCGCAGACGCCGAAGTGATGACCGTCGTGGTCGCACTCTCCAACTTCCGCGTTTCCACGTCCCACGTCAGCGTCCCGCCACCCGCGACCACGATCTCGACGCCGAACGTCGCGACATCGCCACGCACGGTCATCCACGGGCTGTAGACGTAGCCGTCGGCGCTCGTGCCCGGCCAGCCATCGAAGAGAACCTCACCTTGGATTTGGTTCGTCATGATCGTCCCTCAGTTGGGGTTCCACATGGGCTGAGCGAACTGCAGATGCACGCGCACTCCACCCTTCAGGCTCTCGAGGCGGTAGCGCACGAGGTCCTTTGCGTTGCTCACGTCGCACTTGTAGGTGGCCACCGTCGACCCAGCCGTCGCGATCGTCACGTTACCGATCGACACCGCGTTGACGTCTTCTTCGTCTGAGGACTTCGTCTCCAGGTGGAGTTTGAACGAGTTCGCCGAGCTGTTGTAGAAGACCTCGCAGCCTGCGACGCCGTCGTTGCCACCAGCCGGCATCCAGAAGCCGGTGAAGTACTGCGCCGTTTCGGAGGCGACGACCTGTTCACCGAGAATTGCCATGTCCATATGCGGTTCCTCAGTTCGGTTGCCAGAGAATGGGGTTCATGCGCAGGTGGAGCCAGCGATCGGTCCCTGAGCCCGTGCACACCAGGCAATAGCGCACGAGCTCCAGTGCCTTGTTGGTGCTGACGGAGAAGGTCCCCGTCGTCGTGAGCGACGAGGAACTCGCCAGCACTCCTGCGGCACTGTCCGGATCCTCCTGGTTCTTCGACTGGACCTCGAGGACGAGGCTCCAGCCGGAGCCCGATTGCTTCAACACCTCGATCACGGCCGTGAACGCGTCGCCTTGCCGTGGCATCCACGGCCCGAAGTAGCGGACCCCAGGGGTTCCCGTCCCGGGGACGAACAAGCTCTGTCCGATCAGCATGCGGTTCTCCTTCGCGGTTCTTCTTCGAGAGCGATTCGGGCTGGATCCGATCCCGGCCCGAATAGGACCCGCTCGTAGCGCCCCCCATGGGCAGATCAAGCACCGCCTTCGGAATTCTCGAGAACTCCCAGCACTTCAGCAAACTCTCCCCGCCTCATAGCGGAACCTCGCCTACCCCGCCTCGGCCGCTCTGCCGAGCGAGCGGGCACATCTTTCCGCCATACGCTTGCCATGTAAGCGCCCGGTAGACCCATCTTGGAACGTCTCCGGCCGACTCCACGATCGGCCGGCATGACGAAGACCACCGAGGGAATTGGCGAGACCTAATCGCCGATCAAGCACGCAGTGGGATGACGGTCCGCGCGTTCGCCGCGCGCCGCGGCATCAACCCATCGACCCTGTACTGGTGGAGGTTCCGGCTCGGCCAGCCAGCCGGCCTGGGTGGCGAACGACACGAGCAAGGGCTGACGAAGTTCGTCGATCACCTTCGATTGTCACCCATGCGCCCGGGTTGGACCGCATCGATCTCTACCCCACTACCGCGTCAGCTACCCCAACGAGTTCCTCATGCACCAGTAATGAAACAGCTTCTACTGATATCGGCACTCAATGCCAACAATCCCTACTTTGATTGGAACGACCGGGGCCACGACTCCCGGGCCAAGGCTCACAATCAGGCGGAGCACATCTCCGCTCAGCCATTCAGCCTCGATTGCCCAAGGCCCTTCGCCGATTACAGTCGCGTCATCCATTCCCCCCTTCGCACTCCACTGCGACAGCACGGCGCTCTGCATGCCTCGACTATCCTCGTACTTCCAGATGCGGAGCAGTGCTCCGGAGCTGCTCGCCATATCGGTTCGAGTCGGAACACCCCTTAACTCGACCCTGACACCTCCAAACTCTCGAACGACGTAGTCGCTCTTGTTTAGGCTATGACCGATGTCCGTCAAGACAACATCGCGCGCGCCGAACCAATCTACCCACCACTGACCCTCAAGACATCCGAGGTCCTCTGGTCGCTCTCGCCCATCCACATAGAGCCTTCCTCGCCCCCCAGAATCAACCTCCAACCATACGCTGCCATCAGGACTGGCCGGCCCCAAGCGCACAGGTGATTTGCCGCATCCGCAAGCCATGCAAGACGCGAGCGCCATGCCAACCGCAATATCTACTCTCATTGTTTTCATGCTACGCCCCACGCGCTCCATATCCTCTCGTGTCGTCCGGCTCACGTGGCTTCGATGGGCGAGGCTTCGCCTTCATCCCGCAGCGTTCACAAGGATACCAATCGAGCCCCGGATCCAGCCTACTCCCCTTGGCGGCACCCTTCAGTCCGATATGACGCGCTACTAGCCTACACAGCCGGTCCCGGACTGCCACTAGATTGCTAGGTCGCATGATCTGCGGCGCGATGCTTCGACCGATTTCGTAACTCGTTATGTCTTCCCCGCTGTCGTTCGTGAGCGAACCGTAGCCCTCGGCGGTCGCTTGACTCACACTAGCTCCAAATGCGATATTCCCCGGCACCCCGTCATTAACACAGAAGGCGCAAAGCGTCAGGCTGTGCGGACATGCTGATGGACAGCCTTCCGCACTATCGAAGTGGGGCACATAGTTCCCCTTCGCGTCCACCTTGCCTTTGAAATCCATCAGCCCGCCAGGGACGTAATAAAAGAAGTCTATTCCGGGTCCCCAACCCAGAATCGTCGACAGGTTTTCGACCACCAGATCCGTGACATCCGGACCACACACTCGCTTCAGGGGAGGGCCAAGGGGATCCTGGACCGCAATCCATCCAACGCCCCCACCACCTCCGCGAGGCCTGTCAATAACCACAGAGCCCTCACTGCCATATGTGCTGTCAGCATGATTGCACGAACCACAACCGACTTCTGCCAACGCATCGGGGCCTATGGACAGCCAGAATGGCGCATTACCCCAGCCATGACGGCAGCCACATCCGCCACTCGTTGCTGCGTGGCAATCGCACTGCCTGCGCCGAGAGGCTCGCCCAAGCTCCGCGCCACCTCCCTCGCAATTGCGCCTGAGGTTCCCATGAACCTCCTCTCCCTGCCGGGCTATGTTCCGCATCGACTTGCCGAACTGCGGATAGCTCCGGGCAACTTCAGCGAAGTCCATGACTCGTGCTCCAGGAAGAGGGTCTCCGACCACCAAGGAAGCTGGGACTCAGCGATCCACCTGCCAAGAAGGCTGCAGCGCCTGCACGATCACGAACACCGTGGTGCTGGCCGTCGCCCCTGTGTTGAAGCGATACCTCACCAACTGCTCGCATGCCGTCGTGTTCTGCCGCAGGTAGACGCCCGCCGCGGAGGCCGACGCCGCCGCGACGACCACCGTGGTCGCCGCTGCCTCCACCTTTCGCGTCTGCACCTCCCACGTCAAGGTGGCACCACCGGCCACCACGATCTCCACTCCGAACTTGCCGAAGTCGCCACGCACGGGCATCCACGGCGTGTGCGCCCATCCGTCCTCTGACCCGCCACCAACCCATCCCGCGAAAAGGACCTCACCCTGCATCTGGTTCGTCATGTTTGTTCCTCAGTTGGGGTTCCACATCGGTTGCGCGAACTGCAAGTGCACACGCACGTTGCCCTTCAGGCTCTTCAGCACGTAACGCACCAGGTCCTTCGCGTTGCTCACGTCGCACTTGTAGGTGGCCACCGTCGACCCAGCCGCTGTGATCGTCGCGCTCCCGATCACCTGCGCGTTAATGTCCTCCTGGTCCGAGGACTTGGTCTCTATCTGCACATCGAAGGAGCTCGCACTGCTGTTGTAGAAGACCTCGCAGCCTGCGACTCCGTTGTTGCCACCAGCCGGCATCCAGAAGGCTGTGAAGTACTGCGCCGCTTCGGAGGCGACGATCTGTTCGCCAAGAATTGCCATGTCCATGTGCGGTTCCTCAGTTCGGCTGCCAGAGAATGGGGTTCATGCGCAGGTGGACCCAGCGATCGGTCCCTGAGCCCGTGCACACCAGGCAATAGCGAACGAGCTCCAGTGCCTTGTTGGTGCTGACGGAGAAGGTCCCGGTCGTCGTGAGCGACGAGGAACTCGCCAGCACGCCTGCGGCACTGTCCGGATCCTCCAGTTTCTTTGTCTGGACCTCGAGAACCAGGCTCCAGCCGGTGCCCAACTGCTTCAACACCTCGATCACGGCCGTGAACGCGTCGCCTTGGCGTGGCATCCACGGCCCGTAGTAGCGGACCCCAGGGGTTCCCGTCCCGGGGACGAACAAGCTCTGTCCGATCAGCATGCGGTTCTCCTTCGCGGTCCTTCTTCGAGAGCGATTCGGGCTGGATCCGATCCCGGCCCGAAGGTGGCCCGTTCGTAGTGCCCCCCCGTGGGCAGATCCAGGCACCGCCTTCGGAATTCTCGAGAACTCTCAGCCCTTCGGCAAACTCACCGCTCCTCATAGCGGAACCGTTGCTTACCCCGCCTCCGCCGCCCTACCCCGCCTCTTCTCCTTGCCCTTCCGCACCAGCGAACGCGCCTGCTCGAGCGTCGCTGCGTCGCCGCCATCGCCGGCCATCGCCGCGAGCTCGCCCTCGATCTGCGCGCCGGAGAGCACGCCCACGGTGGAACGCGTGCGCTCGTCCTTGCCCTTCTTGTCGACGGCCTTCTTGACCAAGAAGTGCCGGTCCGCGAACGCCGCGACCTGCGGCAAGTGCGTCACGATCACGACTTGATGGTGCGCCGCGACTTCGCCGAGCTTCTGCCCCACCTGCAGGCCGAGGCGGCCGCCGATCTCGGCATCGATCTCGTCGAGCACGAGCAGCGGCACGCGATCTTGGTCCGCCAGCGTCTTCTTGATCGCGAGCACGATGCGCGCGAGTTCGCCGCCTGACGCAGTCTCGCGCATCGAACGGAACGGCTCGCCAGGATTGATGCGCACCTCGATATCGACTGCAACGGGCCCGTGCTCATTGGCGCAGGTCAGCAGCTCTTGGTCCGCAAACTCCTCCGCCATGGCCACGCGCACTGCGGTGTGCTCCATGCCGAGGCCCTTCAGCTCGGCGACGATCGATTGCGCAAAGGGCTCGGCAGCCTTTTTGCGCGCGCGCAGCAGCTTGCGCCCGATTGCGGCCGCGGCGGCAACCGCCTGCTTTTGCGCCTTCGCGAGCGCTTCTTCGTCGCCGAGGCTCTCGACCTGCTGCAACTCGCGCGAGGTCTCCTCGAGCTTGCGACGGAAGTCGCTCTCCGTCGGCCCGTAGCGCTTCAACGCGGATTGGATCGCGTCGAGCCGCGCCTCGACTTCGTGCAAGCGCGCGGGATCGAGATCGAGCCGTGCGAGGCCCGATTGCACATTGCGACAAACATTGGCGACGAGGTCCTCCGCAGAAGCCAACTCGTCCGCGGCCTCTTCCATGCGGCGATCGACATCCGCCGCCTCGCGCAGGTGCTTGCTCGCTTGCCCGAGCAAGTCCGCGGCGCAGGACTCGTTGTCCTGCAGGATCTGCAGCGCAGACTGCAATCGCTGGCGAACGCTGTCGAGGTTGGAGAGCACCTGATGCTCTTGCTCCAGCGCCGCGAGTTCGCCGTCGCCGAGTTGCAGCTCTTCCATCTGCTGCAGTTGGAATCGCAAGAACTCGACGCGCTGCTTGTGCTGCTGCGCGCCCTTGACCGCTTGCTGCAGCGCGTCGTTTGCCATGCGCGCGGCGCGCAGCGAGTCCGCAAACGCGATGCGCAACGACGTCGTGCCGCCAAATGCGTCGAGCGTCTCGCACTGGATCTCGGGTCGCATCAATGCGCGCGAGTCGCCCTGGCCGTGGATCTCGACGAGGTGCTCGCCGAGCGTGCGCAACGCGGCGAGGGTCGCCGGCCGACCGCCGATGCGGCAGCGGCTCTTGCCGTGCGCGTCGACGATGCGCGTGACCAGCAGCAGGTCGTCTTCGACTGCGCCGCCGCAGAGCTCCTGCACGAGCCGCGCGACCGCGACGGACCGATCGCCACCGCCGAGGCGGAACTCGCCGTCGACTTGCAGCTCGTCGGCGCCGCTGCGGACGAGGCCGCTGGCCGCCTTTTCGCCGCGCAGCAGCTTGAGGGCGGCGATCAGCAGCGACTTGCCGCCGCCGGTTTCGCCAGAGATCACGTTGAGGCCTTTGTCGAGGGCGAGTTCGGCCGACTCGAGCAACGCCAGGTTGCGGACGTGGAGGGTGTGGAGCATGGGAAAGGACCTAACATATCCCGAACATCGGCGCCGTTTGCAACCTAGCACCTGGGCAGAACGGGTCGCGGGCCGGCCGAGGACGCGCGGGCGCCCCATCCAGGAGTGACCAGGCGGGGGATGGCTCAGACCCTGGCGGTCCCCGCGCGGTGCGCAGCCCGCGCGCACGCCGCCTGCACGCGTGTGGCGACCGCGGCGAAGTCCGCGCGCGGCTGCCAGGTTGCGGGGTCGAGGTAGAGCTCCCGCTCGACCTCCACCATCACGGCTGTGACGCGCGCATCGCGACGAAACCGCGTCGCAGGAACGAGCGCGCCAGCAAACGGCGTGTCCACGGCGACGGACCAACCCTCGCGCGCAAACTCGGCGACGAACGCATCGCGCAACAGCGGCGGCGTGTGGAACGCGTCCGTGCCGATGCAGATCTGTGGCCGCAGCAACGACGCGTCCTCAAACGGCAACGGCTCGCGCGGAAAGCTGTGGCAGTCGATCACAACGCAGCGGCCGTGCTGCGCGAGCGCCGCGGCGACCGCCGCTTCGAGCCGTTCGTGGTGCGGCGCATAGAACTCGGCGAGCAATCGCGCGCGCGTCGGCTCGTCGATCGGATGCCGAAGCACCGCGCCGTCCGACGTCGCGCGGTAGAGGACGCCGAGGCCGCGCGCAGCCATCGGCTCATGGTCATCGTCGACAAAGCGCTCGACGTCGACGACGAGACGGCTCGCCTCGGCGCGCACGCACGCGCAGCGCTGGCCGCTCGCGAAGAGATCGAAGGTGCGATGGTCCGTCATGCGCGCGAGCTCGCGCTGCAGCGTCGAGTCATCGACCGCAAACTGCGGCCGGGTCCACGCAGGGATGTGCGCCGAGTCGTGCGGCACGTGCAGCACGACCCATGGCGGCAACTGCGTCGCAGACGCTGTGGGCTCGCGTTCCGTCGTCACGACGAAGCTCCCGGCGGTTCGTTGGGAGTGATCTGTGGCGTTGGCTGCGTCATGGTCGGCGTCGGCACCGGCACGTAGGGCGGTCGATCCCACCTGCTGTCGAGAACGCGTGGCGCGATCTTGTGGCCGAGCTCCTTCTCAAGTCGCTCGCGGTCCGC
>JACCDO011719774.1_pt1 | contig 15138 bp, 12 predicted proteins | sample 7446101 | NCBI WGS metagenome assembly JACCDO01 (sample SAMN15323440, study PRJNA562643) | freshwater metagenome | isolation source: river surface water | place: USA:Blue River Watershed | collected 2017-08-16
ATCTTCGTTTCCATGATTTAAAGTTTTGACCTTCTTTCATGATCCAGCCTGCTGATACTTTAGGAACTTGGTTTTTGGCTTCCTCGAGTACAACTGGTGGCTCTGGTTTTGCCTCTTCCTTTGGTGCTTCCTCAACTGGTGCAGGAATGACTTCAGTAGGTGCAGCTATAAAAAAACAATAATGAGTTGCGAGCTTCAAAGGATTAAATGCAATTGATAATGCAAAATTGGGTTGGAACATGCGAGAGTGTTGGTGGGCAATTGAGTGAGTGAGTAATTGCTGTGCGATTCAATAACATGCTTATGCACACCAAGGCCATTCAGGTTCTATTTCCTAGGACCCTTTATGGGAATAGCTAATTCCATTATTGCAGCTAGTTTGAATGGTAATTTAAAGGCGGATTGAATGAAGTACCTACTGCATCTGCTTGCTTTGAACCTCCGCAACCCATCTTGAATTTCTTTGTATTCCCCTGAAGATCTTGTTGTCGATGCGACTTTTTTTTTAGGGTTAAGATCTTCTTGTTAGGGTTTTCGAAACGGGGTTCCCTTTTTCGGCGAAATGATATTAACGGCTGTCTCAATGAGGAAGTACAAAGTGGGAATCAAGATAGCGGTGGGACATTGTACATGCGCTACCATGTGCTTATTTCTACTCTAAAACTGTCTCAATAATGAATCAATAATCAAACGAGTACCGGTTCGACTCAGGGTCTCGGATGGAATCATAGTCGATTCATCGAAACTAAAGTAACATAGAAATCGTGACTGTTTGAGACAAAACAATGGGTTGTTCCTCCTCGAAGCAAACCAACGATGACGGCTCTCCACGCCACATTGACGGGAAAAAAGTCCAGGAATCAAACGCGCCTGTACTACCAGGAATTGTGTGTGGATATCTTAAGAAAGAAGGAGCGATATTTACTACATGGAAAAAGCGATTTTTTTATTTAGAAGCTGGTAAATTGTCGTATTATGAGAGTGAAACTGGTGACAAGGTATTACTCGTTTACTCTTTACTCTTTATCACTATTTTATGTATTTACTAACTTAACTTATTCAATGATCAGAGTAATGTTGGCGCAAATGAAAAGGGTGCACTATATTTGAAGGACTATACTGTAAAAATACCAAATAAGTCCCAAGTATTATTAATGGCACCAAAGCCAGTAGACAAAGGTCCAGAATTGAGAAGTTTATTGATTGAATTTTTAGATCCAAATAATGACTCAGTTAAGGAAGGATGGATAAATGCATTTAATGAACATATTAAGTATATTAAAGATCTAGAGGAATATAATAAAAAAGTCACTGAAGCAAAAATAGCTCCTACAACAAGCAAGAAGTAAATCGCCTATATTAGTTGATTTTTTTAATGTAACATTTTTATTAAACAAAAAATAATGGACTAATTAATTATCGCTTTAATTTACTGGCTGTCGATGTCTTGTTGAAGTAACCTTGAATAAACTCAGAAATGTTTGCACTTGTCACGTCCTCTACTTCAACAGTATAACAATCTCCTGCATTAGGAATATCTAAGATTACATACGTAGGTTTTGTTGCTAATTTAGCAGCAACCAATGATGTTTTATCACGAATTATATCGCTTAATCTAGATGATGTTGTTGCCGTAAAGAAAATCATATCTGGTGAACCTACGGAGTTGAATTTATCTTTTGCGTGTGTAGTAGCAAATGGTAACAATAAGTCTTTTGCATTTGCTTGTTCAGAATCATCCATTCCTTCCATAAGTAATATAAAAGCTGGCTTATCATTGATACTACATCCGAAACTTTCACCTCCAGCGAGATCTTCAATTGGTTGTGGAAAATATGGAAAATTTAATCCTTCGGGGTCACTTTCGATTCCTCCTCGTCCATTACTATTTATTATTTGTCCAGTTGCCTTGTTCAATATAACTAAGTGGGGAATACCTTCTACTTCAAACATAGTATTCAGCTCTTCAATTCTTTCATCTCCGAATGGTACAGCCATCCATGGCATCTCTGATAAATACTCTTGAAATTGTTGCTCATCTTCGTCACCAGATACAAAAATTATATCAAAGCCTTTACTTTCGCTATGCTTTGAATAATAATTAGCTAGGATGGGCGTGAATTGTCTGCATGGAGGGCACCAATGAGCACTGAAATATATCATAACAATGTCATTGGTAATAGTTTTCTTCTCGCTAAAAGAAACAAACTCGGTTCCTAATACTTGTGCCATCGTTTTGGGTTTCCATGGGTAATTAGCACCAGTTGGATCTCTGGATACTATATCTCGGCCATTTTTGGTTATAAGTTCTCCTTCATTTGTAATAAAAACTAGAGATGGAATTCCTTTAATACTAAATTGTGTGCTCAATTTTGCTTTTAAATCACGCGCTTCGAAAGGTAATGCAAGCCATGGCATCTCATCATAGTATTCATTAAACGAGCTATCGTCTCGATCAGAGGATACGAAGATAATTTCTAATTCATTTCCTTTTTCATGAGTTTGTTTAAATTGTTTGTACCACGACGATAACAAAGGCGTAAAGCCGCGGCATGGGGGACACCAGTGCGCGGAGAAATAAAGTCCTATAACAGCCTTCCCGTTCAATACTGTGTCAATGTTTACTCGATCCTTTTGCCTCAATAACTCTGGACCGAAATTAGATTTGAAATAATTGCTGAATTCGCTCATTTCTTTGTGTTTGTTGTCTTGATATTTATTTTTATTCTACGACTAATGGAAGATTTGTTCTTTTCCATTTTCCTTTCCATTTTTCCAAAATAGGGATTTGAAAAAGAACTAGAAATTATATTTACTGACAGTAATTTGCTGTAAATAACACACTTGCAATAAATTCGGTTGCAGCGATGAGAATTACCGACAGCTCTGGATGAAAATGGTAGCAGAATCGTCAGTTATCTCCAATCACGTTTGGGATTACTCTACAGTTCAAATATTTTGCCAACCGGGGTATGGATTAATAGTTCTGTTTATGCTTATGTTTATGTTTAATACTTTATTCTAAGCATGACGGTCTAAAATCAACGAAATTATGATCTCGTGATTCAAGTCGTGAACTTCACGTCGTGAACGTTTCCGACTCCCTAATCCCTTCCGGTTGAATTTCATTATTGAACATGTATATATTGGGTTGGGTATGGCGGGTTCCTCTGACATCGCGGGCTGCTTTGCGCTATACTTCTCTTGCTGTATCGCTGCTGCTGGTGGAATCGGTGGTGGTGGGCTCAATTTACCAATTTTATTGTACATAATAAAGAAAGAGTACAGGTATTATATTATACAAAACTCATTCATTAGGAATTACTCATTCACTTCTTATTTAGTGATGCGGTGATACTGTCACTATGTACCGTGCTTGGTAATTATATTGCTCAAACTTCATTAAATTACAAAAAATATCATCCATATTGTAAACGAAGACCATTGATATATTGGGATGTTGTCTTAGTATTATTACCAGCTCAACTTGCTGGTAGTAATATTGGAGTATTGTTGAGTCAAATATTACCTGAAACTATACTTATAATATTAGCGCTACTCGTAACTATCTATGCATTAGTTAAAACGTATAAAAAAGGAATAAGTTACTATAACAAGGAAAGTGAAACGTTACTCACTCAGCCATTATTGCGTTTTGATTCCAATGATGACTCCTTCAATATCGGTAATAAATCACTTGAAATTATGAATGGTGACAAACTCAACTTATCGCTTGGTAGTAGTGAGAATGAAGTAAAACTTGAGGTGATATATTCATTGACAACTGTCCCATACACTTGATTTCTTGCTTATTTACTTACTCCCTTGTAGTGGCCGATGACAACTTTAAAAGTTTTATTGTGTATTTGGATTGTATATGTTGTTTTTTATATTATTATGAAAAATTTTGTATCCTCGTGTTCTGCGGGATACTTCATTACATTAGGGTTGTTGTATATTCCGCTGATATTAACTATATGGTGGAGTGTTCGTCACATAAGTGGTAGGCAACGGAATAATCCTGAATCAATTTTAACGGGTGATATTATATTTAAAGATATCAGTGTTATACCGCCAATTATTGCGTTTATAATTGGTATTTTGTGTAGTTTACTGGGTATTGGAGGGGGTGAGTTAATGGGTCCATTGTTGTTGATACTAAAAGTTATTCCACAGGTAATTTCATTCTTTGAGTACTAAAACTGTAAACTCTCTCACTCACTTAATCGCCTATAGGTGTCATCTGCTACAACATCTGTTATGTCGTTACTAAATTCCTCCTCGAACATATTACATTACATTATTGATGGCGACATACAATGGAACTGGGCTGCAATAGTCTTCTCTATAGGTTTAATGGGAGGATTTTCGGGTAGATTACTTGCATTACATATCACTAAAACATATGGTAGAGCTAGTATCACGGTATTTATGTTGTGTGTTGTACTACTTTCGTCGTGTGGAATATACTTATATGGATTATCTACGGAAGAAACAGATTTTTACGCACATAGATTTTGTTAGAATAGAATGTAATTTAAAAATATTATAGGCAACTTCTCTGTGGCTGCCTTCGCGTGTAAATCCTCGTCGACGCCAGTATTATAAACATTGTCTGTATTGTCAACGTGAAAGTTTGTTCAAAACGCACCGGTACCATATGCTGTCAAAATTTACAGCTTCCTCGCAATGATTGCGACGCAATCTATTCAACTTGAATTATTGATGGCGCAGCAAAACCCGTTGAAGCGGGCGAAGTACGAGCAATCGGATGAGTTGCAGCGCAGCAGTCCGAGGGCGTTTGATCCTGCACTAGATAGGCGCGGTAATCCACGAGAGTTTGATGTCCCACCTCCTCGTGGTCATTATGACGATCGAGGGGCGTTACAAAGGATGCCAACACACCCTATTCAGAATAGTTATGACGGCAACCTGCCTCCTCCTTCGCGTGCTTATGATGATCGTGGAGGATACACAAGAGGAGGTCCATCATTTTATAGAGATGGACCACCGCGTGATCCTCATGATGACAGAGGTGCATTTCCGACAACACATGGGCTTAATAGACCAGTACCATTTGGTCATTATGACAATCGAGGACCACATAATCGTGACACCCCTCCTCCTCCGATACCACCACAGCGATCGGCAAGTGATCCATATAATCGTAATAGATCAAAGAATTATGATGATTCCTATGATAGAAATACGTCTGCACCTCGTGAATATAGATATAATAATCAAGATCAACCATTTAGGCACCCATTTCCAGCTAGACCACCAGTAGATAATTTAGTTGTACCACATCGTAAAGAAGGTTGGCGTGAAGAGTGGAAAGCAAAAGCTAATACTGGTAGTCAGCAGCAGCCATCTCAAGACCCATATTATAATAGTTCAGTACAACGAGATCGCCCAACGAATAAAAAATATTTTGCATTTCGGAGAATGCATAACTCTCCTGTGAATAACAGTCCAAGTAGTAATGCACCTAGTAATAGTGTCAATACACCAAGTAATAGTGTTAGTAAAAATGAAACGTCCAAACCTCGTCATGATATACGTGATCATGAAATTATTAATCTTACAAATACAATTGATACTATCATGGACTATAAGATGGTGTTAGCATTATTGCCCCTAAATATCACGCTAGACAATCCCGTTGTACCTAGTGGAAATAATAATAATGCAGAGGAATTAAGTTTACTAAATCCGGCTATAATTAGGCAAGATATTAAAAGTATATCCACGCCAAGACAAGTAATAAGCACTCCAAACATAAATAATAATAACACAGGTGATAAATTTAGAGGCACTCCTGTTGGAGCCATGAGTGCTCGTACTCCTGATAATGCAAGTTTATCAGGTCAGCGCACGTCATCATCTGCGCCACAGTCACAAGGATATTATCGTCAAAATAGTAATAATAACCCTCAATGGAATGGGAGCAATTATCGTTAACTTATAATGTGTAAATAGAAAGAGATCATGTATATATGTCGCTCTCATCGTTAACTCTCTTATTCGCGTATATTAATAATCGTCAATATTGGATATCTTTGAATACTGATGTGAATGACTATATAGTCCGGTAAAAATGTTACTCTTCGGTAAGTATAAACTACGATCTGATTCATAACCGTCATTAATGACTACTATACCACTGATACTATTTTCATTTAAATATTTGTAGGTATATGTTTTGCCTATTGAGAGTCCAATTATCATGCCCAGAACACCGAAAATGCTACAAATAAAACCTGATACATGTTTCGTAGTCTTATAATTGAATATACTAAATTTATCTTCTTCTAAACGTCGACGTGACCTCGTAGTGCTCGTGGTTGTGCCATTTCCTTGACAATAATACTCAATTCTCAACCAAAGTTCAAGCGAATCTAATAAAAGAATGAGAATACGACTAAAAGCATAAATGAATACAAATAAAGTTACCTAATGATTCACAATACAAATCGGCGCATTCTGTCGCGGTAGTGCCCAACTCGTTCTCTTGGATGGACGGGTTAGAAAAGCTCAGCACCCGTGCGACTATCAGCGAGCATAGGAACCACCGAAGTATCATCATTACCACAATCGGGTAATGTACCTTATATTGCGTCAAAAAATGATAATAAAATTTGTCACAATTTGACTCACAAAAATATTGTCAAAAATGGAAGTCGGTATCGGATATCCAAATACCGGTACCCCAAGAATGAAACCAAATATACACGTATCTATCATATTAGCTGCAATAAAATAACGGGTTGGTGCAGTATTGGCAAGAAAATCAATTAATGGTTGCCCTAAACAGTACTCTATTCCTATTGATTTGACATCTTCGTTGATACTTGATCGATAGAAAATAATTGCTTCAACCCACTTATTGCACGGAATCATCTAAAAACGACGGAATAAAAAATTAAAATGAAAATGTTACTGATCAATCTGTACATATCTCTTAGTGATCATCACATGCGGTGAATTTACTGTTGAAAGCCCGCCGGTCTAAAATCAGTTTTAAAAAATCAGGGAGGATCGCTGAAACATAAATAAAGCGCGAAAATTCACTTTTTTCGTGTTTTATTCGGTGCGTTTGTGGCAAATGTCACACGAGGATGATGTGGACGACGAGGTGCTTCGTAAGATCCTAGCGGCGTCGGACAACGCGGCCATCGATGACGATAAATGGTTTATGAAAAATAAATTAGATATTGATGCTAATTGTAAGGAATTAAATGATGCGTTGGTAAAGAAACGTGATTGGGATAAATTGTGCTCGTCAATGGCTATATATGCTGATTCAAAGAATAAGACAGAATTGAAACAACAGATTTTGTTAACTCTAGATGATGGTAGTAAAGATCCATGGAGCTGTGACGAATGGCAAAGATACGGTGGTAATAGTAGTAATCGTAATAGTAATAGTAATAGTAATAGTAATAGTAATAGTAATAGTAATAGTAATAGTAATAATAACAGCGAAAAATCAACTTCTATTGCGTTGAGTGATGCTAGTAATAAGCTGAAATCTGTGAAGCCACGAACCTCACCAACATTGTCACGAATATCACCATCACCACCACGAAAATCACCATCACCGCCACGAAAATCACCATCACCACCACGATCACCATCATCGCAACAATTACCACCACTATTTTCACCAATAAAATCTGAAGAGCGGTGTAATGATTTACTAGCTTGGCCAATAAGAGTAAAGAACTTTCTAGATGATGAAAATGTTGAATTATATATGCGTTCTAGGGGTACTAATCGTATTAACACTGCACCTTCGGCTAGTCTTGCTACCAGATTTGATAAATTGAAATACATAGGGATACCACCAGATAATAATATTCCTATTTCCAAAAAACATTTTGAAGATATGAAACATATATATTCCATAGTTGAGCCAAGATTTATCATTGGACAAAGACCAGATACTAGTAAATTAACATTAGAATCCATGATTACTCCGCCAGAACCACTTGAACACTTGAAAGATATGTCTAAAAACTTCAAAGAAGTTGTAGATGAAGAGTATAGTACTGGAGTAAAAGCATTACAAAGTAACTTGGGTATGTTTCCGGAGTGGTCCAATCGCTTCACAGCCGAAAGATTACAACGTAAACATAAAATTAAGCAATTCAAGGGTCATATGGAAGACTACGATCAAGGAATGATACTGCAAAGTTTTTCTGTTGCTAGTAAATTTAATGTATTAAAAAATAATAAATTTGAAGATGCTAATGCTAGTATTGATGTTCATGGTTATCGGGATGGTATTGAACACCAAAAAATGCGACAAGAAAAATTATTGAAATGTCGTCATCCAGACTGTAACCAGATGTTTGCGTATACTGATGATGTCTTGAGACATGAGTTGAAGACACATTATTCTGATGATACATATTTTCAACGAAGATTTTTAAAGAAAATTGTACTACCAGAAGATTGGAAGACTCGAGTTAAACGGAAGAAGAGTGCCAAGAATTCAGCGACAACAAGGTGAAGTGTCTTGCCAACGTTTATTGATTGTATTTATTGTGTAAATTACTAATATTGTATCCTGATACCATACCAAATACATATTTCGGGTTGCCAAAGGTGATTATTATACGCTTTCTTGCTTCGATTTACGGCAACCGACCACTACAACTCACTCGTATTCGATCGATTGGGTGGTATTGTGGTAACACATACTACGGTAACAGCTCCTACGCCCTCGAAGTTCGAACAGTGACTCATTCACATTTTCGGATTTCCGGTTGTTTGTCTAATTTGACTTGGCATTGCACACAGCATTACTTTTTAGTGTGTGTGCGTGTGATTTTGAGGTAGAGAGTGCGTGGATATTAGGATAAAGAGGTACTGCGTGGCGCACAATGAAGCTATTTGTATCGACCAGAACAGCTGCGAATCGAATTCAAAAATTGGCGAAACTATTCAATGCGTTAGGTTCAAATAGCACTATTAATGGCGATCATATCAACTTTTTAAATCTAGATTTAGTATATTTCAACTTTAATGTCGCAAACAGTATGTGGGAATCAGCGGAAAAGAAAGAGGATATATTTTTATCGATTGACTTTTATCACAGCACTAAGTCAAATGAATCATCAGCTCCATTGGATAAAGAAAGCAATGACAGTATTGTAAAGGATAGCTTAATTGATAGAGTGAAAGATAAGTTATTTAATAATTCTATTAAGACTAGAATAAGCCATCGTTGTCTTGATGACAGTAGTATTGCAAGTATCAATGATACTTCCAGTAACACGTCAACTGCTTCGGATCACGTGATCGACATAAACCTGAAAGAATTGGTGCTGCCTTGTGGATCAAATAATGAATACTTGGATTATATTGAAAATGGGCTTGTAATGCGATATAATCCAGTTGATAAATTACCTAATATATACCACATAGCAGCAGCAAATGTCTACCTAAGATTAATACCTAGCAATACTTTGTCATTACTATTCGAAGTTAATAGCTTAGAGAATATGAAGGTGTTTTTTAGACAAAATAATCTTATTTATGAAGAGATTTCGTATGATCAGTTGAATAAAACCAATCAATTAATTCTTCAAGTTTCAAATATTCAAATAAGATTTATAGCTCGAAATCAATCATTGACATCATATTGGGTAGAAAATAATAATACCTTGCTTGAAAACACTATTAAAGAGATACAACATCACCATGTGGCTGGTGAGAGTGGTGAGACGGGTGGTAAAAAGCATGACGGAACCGATTGTTGGCATGAATTCAGATATATACTAAGAAAACAACCTCATAAATTTTTACAATAAGTGAATATATTGTATTTTTGTATACATAACCCTTACACTAGAACTCTAATAATCTATTTATCTAACTCTTTGGTGTCGTCATTAATTTCAGTCACCACTGGATTGTCATCATTGTTGTCGTTATTATCCCCTTCCTTACTTGCTATATTGGCACTTGCTTCATTTGCTTTGGCTGCCATTCCACTCATCATCTTTTCAATTTGTGATTTAAATGGACGTTCTAAATTTCCAATTGCATGAAATCGAAATAAATGAATCTGTACAATTGGACTTTTAAATTTATTCATCATACCCATCAATGGTACAAACAGGAGTGGTTTGCCTACCTTCGTTATCATGTGCATATAGGTTACAGATAATATTTCAAATATTAACCCATTCGATAACTTCTTTAATTCCATAATATCAAATTCTTTTATTGTCATTTTATTCTGTTGTTGATCAGCTACTCCTGCAGCATTACCTCCTAATTTATCACCTAAACCAAACATTTTTAATGCATTATTCATGGAAGGAATTCCTTTTACATCGCTTATTTCAGTCTGGTCATCAAGGGACTCTATTCTTGTCAATATATATTTATACAATAATTGGGACAACAATATATAGAAAACAAATACAAAACGTGAATTTCTGCGTATTATTCTATTCTCAAAATCTAATTTAAATATCAAATGAGATCCAAGCATGTAAAATACCGAAGACAGAACTTGCAGGACCATGTCGACCCGAGACTGTTTGCTAACTATCGCCTGTTTCTCGCTTTCATCTAGAGGCCTAGTAGCCACCTTTATTTTCTGTTTTTTATTGTGTTTCTTATTATTCTTTTTCAATTTGCTTTTTTTGTTTGTCTTGGGTGTCACCGCTTTATTATCACTTGCATCAATTGATGCAGGTACATCAACTATGTCATTCGTTGCTCCTGCGCGATACAATAGAAATGATCGCTGTATGTTACTCCCAATCCCTGCATTACCATGCACAAAGTGGCACACACACACGGCGATCAGCAGCACTAACAACTGCATATTCCGTAGGATCCAGATCTTGTGTCAAGAGGAAGTATGTATGTGCCTCATGCAGATTCGCCGGTACCCGAAAGAAAATAGATAGTGGTAGATAGGTACCAAACAACAATGTAATTACTAAGAAACATGAATAGTGTACTTATTGCAGCGAAGACAACAAGCTGTTGCTGCTTTTGTTAGTCTTGATGCCGCTTTGCTTGGACCACAATTGATGGTACAATCCCTCGCGACTGAGCAACTGATCATGGGAGCCAACCTCGACTATCTCACCCTTATCAATAACAACAATTTTATCAGCGTTACGTATAGTCATTAAACGATGAGCAATGATAATTATTGTCTTTTGTTGGGTGGATGATTTGGATAGTTTATCAATAGCTTCTTGAACTAATTTTTCTGATGTTGCATCTAATGCGGAAGTAGCTTCATCAAATAATAATATTCCGGCATTTTTGATGAGTGCCCGGGCAATGCATATTCTTTGCTTTTGACCACCACTAACAAGTATAGATCCCTCACCTACGTCCGTGTTATAACCATCAGTGAAAGATGTAATGAAGTCATGTGCATTACTCGCAATGCAAGCATTTTTAACGTCATCATCAACGACATCAGCACTATTCACAACAACTTGACCCATTTCGATATCAACATCTGTAGTAACAGGCATATTATACTTGCCATTAGCCTTGACATTAGTAGGAATAGGTGCTTTAGAACCGTCAGTTATGGTTATGTCACCATACTCCTTGCGTCCGCGTTGAATGTTTTCAGATATACTACCTTTGAACAGGACAGGCTCCTGTCCAACCCAACTCAATTGAGACCGCAACCACCTTACATTATAGTTACGAATTGGTTCATCATCAAGTAATATTTCTCCACTTACTGGGTCATAAAATCGTAGTAATAGGTTAATAATGGTACTCTTACCACTGCCTGAAGGTCCCACGAAAGCAACCACTTCTCCTGGATTGATAACTAAATTAAAATTCTTGCATACTACAGAATCTGGTCGAGTTGGATACACGAAATTAATATTGCGCAACTCAATTTTCCCTTTGATCCCAGCGGTAGGTTTAATACCTTCATTGGATAGACCGTTAATAGGAGAATTTTTGGCATCATCAATATTTTTAAATACTCTTTTTGCCGCAATTAATCCTGCTTTTTGATCACCCATATCCGTCATGGCTTGACCAAGACCTAGCGCTCCAAGCATAAGGGATAATATAGCTGTCATCATTTGTTCAAATGTTACATCACCTGATTCAATCAATGTAGAACCATACCAGAATAGTAATGCGTATGTAAGGAAGAGGACGGTATTTGATCCGCCAAATCCAAGTCCGGCAGTTATACTACGTTTAATTCTTTTTTCGCTTATTTCAGTAGTAAGTGCACAATAGGTATCAGCTACTTTAAATTGCATAGAAAATGCAGCAATGGTACGCATATTATTGAAGGCTGTGGAAATGATAGCACCGTGAGTAACAGGAACTGTCTCAGTTGCTTTACCATTTTTACTATTACTTAATTTATTGTTGCCAGCATCGCCATCATCGTCGTATTGTTGACCAGCAATAGCCTGCATTTGAATCGCGGATGCAATAATATTCAAAGGGAATGTAGCAAGAACAACCAGAGTAATTTGCCATGATGCAGATAAACCAATTCCTAAACCAATAACCAGAGTAAAGAATGCTTGTATCTGTTTTGCTAAAGCTTCTCCAAATGCTTTATGAATAACACGGGAATCATCTGCTAACTTAGTAGTCAATGCACCAACGGCATTCTCTTCTAGATCAAAAAATCCTATTTCTCTTTTCAATATTGCTTCAAACATGTCACCACGAACCTTGTAACTGATATTCTCTCCAACTTTTCCAATGCCCCAAAAATTTAATGTGGACGAAGTAAGACTTATAAATGATAAAAGGATGTAGTAACCAGCTAGCTCAACACCTTTCGCCTTCATCCTACTCGCGGAAGTGTAATAAAACATATTTTGAGTTTTTGCCAGCAACATTCCCCAGCATGGAAATATTGCACCGAAGGTACATGCACCGAATATACCCAGAGCCAACCAAATAATATTTTCATACACTAAAGCCCATGAACGTTTCCATAATAAATTCTTTTCCGATTCATCAACCACTTCTTCCACCACTTCTGCTGCTGTCTCAACTTTTGCTGCTACTTTGTCATCACTATGAACACTCATTTTACGTACTTTTTCTGTTTCTTCATATTCCGCAGCAGCTTCAACGTGTGTTGATTCCGTATCGCCTCCAGTTGTCATTTGTAACCGTACTAAATCGGCATAAATACCATTTTTAGTAATTAAATCATCATGAGAACCAATTTCAACAATTTTTCCATCACTAATTGTAGCAATTTTATCGGCATTACGAATAGTGCTGAGACGATGTGCAATGATAATAGTAGTCTGTGCCTTAGATTGGGCAAGCTTATCTATTGACTCTTGTACAATCTTCTCGGAGACAGCATCTAATGCAGATGTAGCCTCATCTAGAAGTAATATTGATGGTTTTTTTACTAATGCACGAGCTATTGCAACACGTTGCTTTTGACCACCACTTAAACTGACTCCATTCGATCCAACTAGTGTCTCATACTGATTTTCAAAAGACATAATAAAATCGTGTGCATTTGCTTGCTTGGCTGCTGTTATAATCTGTTCGCGCATTTCTTTTGCATTAATACCAGCATGTTCAGCATCACCAAGTCCGTATGCAATATTTTCAGCAATTGTACCAGCAAATAGAATAGGTTCCTGCCCAACGTATCCTATTTGATTTCGCAACCATCGTACATTCAACTTGCTTATTTCCTTATTATCCAAGCATATGCTTCCACTTGAAGGATCATAAAATCGTAAAAGCAAATTCATTACAGTACTCTTGCCACAACCGGATCGTCCAACTAATGCAACAGTTTCGCCTGGATTGATTGCCAAGTTATACCCATTACATACTTCAATATCTGGCCTTGTAGGGTATGAAAAATGTACATTATCAAGGGTGATAAGGCCTTTAGGCTTCTCTTCAGGCTTTTCACCAGTCTCAGCAAACCCATCAATTAATGGTTTTCTATTGATTATTTCCATCATAGGATATATCGCAGCTTTGGCGGATGTAAAAGCTGCTAATGGTGGTGCAATCTGTCCAAGTGCCATAGATCCCATAATAACTGAAAAAAATACAGCTAATACATTGCCACCAGTAACACATCTTTCACCTGTACATTCCTCACCTAATTGATCCGCAACTAACTTAGATCCGTACCAAAAACCTAATGCATAAGTGAGAAACGCTGCACCAAATACACCACCATTGCCTAATCCAACATTTAAACCTTTAAGGATTCCAATTCTTTTGCATTCATCTAAATATTGAAGATATTTATTAACAATATCAGGTTGCGCGTTCAAGGCTGTTACAGTGCGAATATATGATAATGCTTCAGTAGCTAATCCACCTGCATTTGCATATTGCTCTAGTGACTGATTATTTGCAGCAGTTATTGCAGTAATCATGAACGCTCCAGCAAATCCAATGAGAGGAAATGATGCTAATAAAACTACAGTTAATCTCCAACACAAATACAAACCAACAAAAAATGCAGCAAAAAATTGTGCAAAATATTGCATTAAATCACCTACTTTTCTACCAAGTCCATCCTGTAACTTACCCGTTAAATCAGCTAATTTTGAGCTTAATTGACTAGGATTTGATGAATCAAACCAACCAATTTCTTGTTTCAATATTGCTTTAACGTATCTTTCTCTTAATCTTTGAGTTTGTCTTTCACCAGTAGTACTCCAACATGCGACTTGAGCCAATCCTGTAAATAAATTGGCAATAGCGACCCAAACAAAGTCTAATGCAATTATTGATATTCTTTCCGAGAATGAATTTGGATCTGAGTTTAATGCATCAAGCATTTTACCAAATAATACGTTGAAAAATGGAATGGAAGCGCCAGTTATCAATGCTCCAATTGTGCCAGTAATCATCAAAAAGTAATCATAAGGCTCCGTGGTGGAGAATAAATCACTTAGCGTGCCACTTCTTAAATCTTTATCATCAGTGGTCTCTGCATCTTTCTTCGCATCTGTATCTTTTTTGGTGTCTGAATCTTTAATGGCTTCAGCCTTCTGCTCGGGTGCCATAACCGGAGCTATTTCTATACAGATTTAAACCTTTACTCAACTTCGAAACAAACTGAGTCACTACCAGCTATTCATTTAGGTAGTTTGCGGCCCTGGG
>JACCDO012356163.1_pt1 | contig 15138 bp, 11 predicted proteins | sample 7446101 | NCBI WGS metagenome assembly JACCDO01 (sample SAMN15323440, study PRJNA562643) | freshwater metagenome | isolation source: river surface water | place: USA:Blue River Watershed | collected 2017-08-16
GCCACTGGTGCCACTGGTGCTACTGGCGAGGCTGGCTCTGTAGGCGCTACAGGTGCCACTGGTGCAACTGGCGAGGCTGGCTCTGTAGGCGCTACAGGTGCGACTGGTGAGGCAGGTGCAACAGGTGCGACTGGTGAGGCAGGTGCAGTAGGTGTAACTGGTCCTGCGGGTACTGCTGGTGAAACAGGCGCAACAGGTGCGACTGGTGCGACAGGTGCTACAGGCGCAACAGGCGCAACAGGTGCGACTGGTACTACACTAGCAGCTGGCAATGCAATGCGTTTCAGGCTTGCAGACCCAAATAACTCCTCTACTCTAACTCAAACTGGCGAATTTGCATATGCCAATTATGGTGGTTTAATTAATATTACAGGTCTGCAATTCAGCTTAACCAATTATGATAATACAGCAGCAACAAATTGGTTCCAAGCGCTGTCTGTAGCAGTTGACAATGCAACAATTAAGGGTGTTGAGCCAGGCAGCACAGGCGTAACTGGTTCTGTACAGATTGTAAACACAAATAATCCATCTGATATTACAATTATATCAATTAACCACGTAACTGCAAACGCTCGCAAGACTGTAATTGCCGAGAATCCTTCGTTTGATGCATCAGGCAATCGTTCGTTGATTGAGACTGGTGGCGGCGCATCTTCTGTACTAGCCGGCAGTTTATCATCTCTTGTGCCTGGCGATGTGTATGTTATTTCTTGGGTAATTGCTGGACCAAAGGGTGCGACAGGTTCTGCAGGTGTAACTGGCTCCACTGGTTCAACTGGTCAGACAGGTGCGACAGGTGCGACAGGTGCGACAGGTGCGACAGGTGCGACTGGCGCAACAGGTTCTGTTGATTCAAATCCCTGGTCAACCTATTCAGTTGCATGGACATCTTCTGGTGCAACAGGTCCTTCAATTGTTGATGGTACCATTTTAGGTAGATACAAAGTAGTTGGAAAAACTGTATTTGTTCGTGTGCGTCTACAGATAGGCCCAGGAACTACATTAGGAAATGGCTACTGGAAATTCAGTTTACCAGTTGCTGCAAATTCCATATATGATGCAGTATTACCAACAGTTATTGGTAGAGCGGGCAGTGGTTGGTATCAGGGTACTGCCTGGACCGAATATGCAGGTGAAACATCCACAGTCACAGTCGCCCTTGATAGGGGCACATCTCTAAGTGACCCAGTATCTGGAACTGTGCCATTTGCATGGGCTGACGGTGATTCTTTAACATTTACTGGTCTGTATGAAACATCCTAAATAATAGCCAAATAGTATGACAGATAAACATCAGTAAATGCGGCCCAAAATATGTTTAGCAATGATCGTAAAAAATGAAGAGCATGTTATTGAACGTGCTCTTCGTTCTGCAATTCCTTTTATAGATTCGTATGCAATTTGTGATACTGGCTCAACGGATAAAACAAAAGAAATTATTGCTCGTATAATGGAAGAAGCAAATAAGCCAGGTATTATTCAAGATGATAAATGGATTAATTTCGGACATAATCGTAGTCTTGCATTAGAGGCCGCGCGCAATCAGGAGCCAGATGGTTGGTCCTGGATGCTTGATGCAGATGATAGTATTGAAGGAGAGCCATTAACAGATGAATTCTGGGAAACCCTTAATCCATCCATAAATGCATTCCGCGTTATTTTAAAACATGGTGTAATAACACATAATCGTGTGCAAATTTTTTCCAATAAATATAAATGGAGATATGACGGGGCTGTACATGAATGGCCGGCATGTAGTGAGAAGGAGGAGTTTGCGATATTGCCATCAACAATTTGGCAAGTTGCTCGATGCGAGGGAGCGAGATCGTTAGATCCACTCAAATATGTTCGTGATGCACTTGCCCTAAAAGCCGAACTGATCACTAAACCAGATGATCCTCGCACATTATTTTATATGGCACAAAGTTATCGCGACGCTGGTCTCATAAATGAATCGATTGAGGCGTATAAACGGCGTGTTCAGGTTGAGGGCTGGGCGCAAGAGAAGTATATTTCTTATGTAAATCTTATTAAAATGTTGCCAAATATGGAGGATAAACTTAAATATGGCTGGAAAGCGCTTGAAATTGATGCAACACGTTTAGAGGCACCGTATTATGTACTTCATGGTGCACGTGTATTGAATAAATTCAGTGAGGAAGCGTATGCAATGGGTGCAATGGTCACAAATCGCACATATAACCAATCATACCTCTTTCCCGAGCCAGGCATTTATGATTGGGCATTCGACGATGAATTAGGTATAATTTCTTATTGGAAAGGGCACTATAAAACAGCGTTTGTTTCAAGTGCCCGTGCCCTTCTAAAAGCACCTGAGCATCATAAGGAGCGCATTGAAGCAAATATTAAATTTTCGAAAGAAAAACTTGGTATGAAATAGGTATGATTTTTGATGTATTTCAACGAGGTTTAATACGTGGTGCAGAACATCTTCCATTTGATCCTGAAAAGGCGTATGCATATGTAGAGCATCCCACAGAGGGTTGGCGTGTTTATTTGCGTTCATGTGTATTCCTGCATCAACAGGGGGAGGCATTTAATTGTCGCCGTTTTGTTGTTGTCAAACGTACAGGAGCGGCACATACTGCTGCAACATGGGAACCCCCCAAGGGACAGATGGAAGGCAAAGATATTAAATCAGGAAAGTCTGTAAAAGCGCTATTAGAGGAGAATGTACGGCGAGAAACAGAAGAGGAGGCGCATATCACGCACATAATTGGTCTACGACACACAGGTCTTGTTTTTCAAGGACAAGAACGTGATTTCCCACGTAATTGGTATTTTCAATATCATATATTTACAGGGCGTGTAAATAAAAGCGGCCTAGAAAAGGGCGTGGAGTGGTTCGAGCATATGCGAGAAAATATTGATGAATTTAATAAATTACGTCGCGATAAAAAAGAAAAAGATGCTATCGACTGGTATTCTGCACGACGCACACCCCTAAATCCACGATGGTGTCCACAAATTGCTGCTATATATTTTAAGGCAAATTGTAATAAGACCAGGCGTTCTACAATCAATTAGATGGTGTCACGTAGTTTAGGGCCGGTGACGGCGACCATTGCAGTACTGAGTGCTAGGCGGCCCTCAGTAGTGTAATCATATGTACAAGCATGATCTTCAGGGAGGCGATGATTATTGCAGAATTTGCAGCCGCAGCGACAAATAGATGCGGTCAGGCCGAGCTTTTTACGGCAGGTCTTGCATCGCTCTGTAGGGTTCGTAGATGTAGACATTGTAACAATGACTAGGCGTGTAAATGAAGAGTTCACTCCATCAACTCTCAATTATTACTCATCAATTTTCTCAAATCACAGCCTAAATCTTATAATTGACTCAATATCAATAATGGAAACAGTTGCGTCATTTTGGAATAAAATACAAATGCCGTCATTTATGCATGTATTATGGTATAAAATTGCAGGAACAACGCCATCAGGTACACTTAGGAAAGTAGCTGTCTCTCCTGATCGTATGCCATTGTTAAATTCTAATTGTCAATTAGTCACTACTCCAGAAACATTATTTGCATTTTGCAGATTTTTGCAGGCATTTTATAATACAAATAATAAGCAATCTGGCCCTGCTCCTATATCGACACTTACTCCTGATTTAGCGAGGCAGCAGAATCTGCGACCGATCATTTTGCTGCAACCAGATGTTTCTGGCAGTGGCAACTTGGCAGGTTGTATCAGTTCGCAGCCCATCGGCAAAATCTGCCAAGGCGCAGCTGCAGCTGCTGCTGCCACAGCCAATATTGAAATTAATTTAATAAGTAATTATTGTGTTCATCCTACTCTTCGTAAAAAAGGTATAGGAGGACATCTCCTAAATGCAGTTTGGCACAACCTAATTCAATCAGGAGAAGATGCTTGTATATTTTTAAAGGAAGGATCACCACTTCTAAGTGCCGGTCCACCACTTATGAGTGGCACATGGATATATCGCTATTGTGATACTATAAATCATAATATTGCAATTAGACATATTAAGACACATATAGAAGCAGACTCTCTAATTGAAAAATACGCAGCTAACAAACCAAATGTTTTATATAACAAAGGTAATAACTGCAGTAAAACACGTATATATGAATATAAGGGCTTGCGAGGAAGTATTCTTGCTGCATTTAGTGCTGCAAACCAGGTACATTCGGTAAATCGTCGGCCGATTTATTATCAGACAGGTTGGCTTGAACAAGGTGATATTCTTTTAACAGAACGTGTTATGGCAGCACGGGCAATTAGTGATAGTGTTGGAGTTGCAGCTGGAGGTGCATGGGTTTGGTGTGATTGCTCTGTTATAAATAATACAGTAATTACGCCTTGGCGATTAGATGGTCCCTATCATTATTATGCATTCCAATGGACAGCTGATTTATATGGTAATGCTGTACTGTTTCTGCGAATTTAGTGTCTGCCACATGTCGCTGCTGCAAGTTGGCAGGGCAGACGGCAGACGGCAGGCGACAGGGCAAAGCGCAGCCTGCCTCTGCCTGCAAACTTGATCTGCCAACTTGCAGCAGCACTTTGCAGACTTCCATCACTCCTAAATGCTCCATATAGTTCCAGTACTACTTTGTGTTGGATTACTTATTACTGGAATTATATTAATTTTATCCCTTGATTCGGTAGCATATGGATATGCTCTAATTGGTATCACCCTAATTAGTGCGGCCAATTATATCATTATTATGCGTTTTAGGGTGCGTCGAATGGCTGAACGGCGTTTAGCAATGCAAAATGCACCTGTATTACATGAAGTAGTTATCAGTTAGAGCGTATATTCTTTCGTGTATAATTACCACCACCACGCGCTGGCCTAGCGGGCTGTGGCTGTTGTGGCTGTTGTGGCTGTTGTGGTTGTGGTGGGGGTTGGGGCGGCAATGGCTGCCCTCCTGGACGTGGGCCAGCCGGTTTACCTGTAGGTACAGTTGTAGGGCGTGTATAGCTCTGAATTTGTCGTAACCCTACAGGGTTCGCAAGCATACGCTGCCTAGCCGCCGCTTGCGCTTGTGCTGCTTGTGCTGCCTGGGCCTCTTCTACTGCCCTACGTCTCTGTGCATCTGACACACGCGAATCATATATCCCCTTAACGCCTCGTTGATATTCAGTTTCACAATCAATATAATATTTAACAAGTATTTGTCTGGCATTTGCAGCAATAGCATCTAATCCAGCAATACCTAAATGCAATATATTAGGAGAAATACGAATTTGTTTTGTTGTTTTATCTACTAAAAACATTTGTGCAAAAATTTTATCAACTGCGAGTGTATGTTCAAACTGTTTTTGCCATAACTTCATAACTGCCATTTTTGCAATTTCTGCTTCTGAACCAGTTAATGGTAACATTTCTTTTGTTAAGCCCATAATAGAACAAATTTTTTCATCTGTGTTATTTACTAATTCTTTAAATTTACCTTGGCGTAAACGCTCATCTGACACACTATATATTTTTCCAAGCTGTATCATAAACTGTAAATATTCTTGGCGAGTGCTATCTGTTAACTGCACTGCATTATTTTGAAATACATAGAACAGTGTTTCTAATGAACGAAGTCCAGGGCTGTCAGATAATGGTTTTCCAGGTGCAGGAAGACCACTTGGATGCGGCTCCATAAATTTATAATTACATATATGACTTTGCGCAGAACGTCCCCCACTTGCACTAAGTGCTTCAAGATTAATAAGTTGTAGAGATCGTGCCACACAATGTGCAACAGGTCTCATATGTCCTTGAAGAGCAGTAAATAATGGACGTAACTCTTCTGGTACTCCTCTACTTCTTTGAACTTCTGCATCATAACCGCGTTCACGAACATAATATCTATCACGGTCCCTATCACGATCCCTATCACGATCTCTGTCACGGTCCCTATCACGATCTTTATTTAACCAATAATCATCACGACGTCTTGTACGATTATAATCATTATTATAATCTCTTGGCATTGAAAGGAAATTCATTAATCTGTTAATTGCTGTGTGAAAATTGTACGCACTTCTTGGATCTAAGAATCGTTTTGTTCCAATATCTTTTACTAATTTATAATATTTTTCATTACTATCTAATATAAATTGCATTATTATTGATGGTTTAATTTCATATTCTACTTTGTCACTTTTATATACATATAAAAATTTAAATTCAATATAATTACCTGATGCATTTACTAGAACTTTTACGGAAAGTACTTCTCGTTTATAATCTTCATTTATAAGAGAAATAAAACCCTCTCTATCTGTAGTTGATCTATAATAAATCTCATATATTTGTTTGACACGCCCAGCTTCTTTTATTCTTCTATAACCATCTATTTCATTGCCAAATATATTTCTAAATGTCTTAGGTTTGCTTGATGAATCAAGCACTTTTGAAAAAAAATCTTTTATAACACCGCCACCTTCTTGTGTTATAAATTCATTGTCGCTGCCGCTGCCGCTGCCGCTGCTGCGGTTATCCTCTTCCTCACTATCACTATCACCTCCATGCATTTGATAAGAAGATGGTGCAGCCCCTAATACAGGTCCATATCTCTGAGCACCAATTCCAATACCTGTAGATAATATTCTATATGGGTCATATAATCCTGGACGTAAATTTGGATCATCAAAAATAGATAATGCTAATGCGGCAAAAACCTGGAAGAATTTAGTAAAGAAATAACCAAGCGCTTTGCAAATATTTTGTCTATATGTTTCATACATTGCATCAAGCTCCTTACTGCCACTTGATGAACGACCTGTTAGAACATCTGCACGTTGGAAATATACTGTCTGTGGTGGTTTCCCTTTTAATACAGGTACTAAATCAACACTACGAAAAAACTGGTCAAATGCGGAACCAATAACCATTACATATTTACTACATTCGGATGAACTTGATAAATTGAGTAAATCACGGGGTGTAATCTTCTCCAACATCACACGTAATGCCTCATCCGCAACCCTTCTCATTGGCTGCGTAGATGCTAATAGCGACTCGCGAGTCAATTTAAATTCAGGTTTTGACTGAGTTCCGCCCATATTACTTATAATTGCTATTATATATTGGCCATCAAGCTTCTAGCTTATTCTCTACGCAAGCCCTGCAGCTTTAAGCAATACATCTTTATGATTTTCCAGGCGTCGGAGACATTTCTGTAGAGTTGCAACGGAGACATCTGCTGCCCGCGCAACATCGGCCACACTCACATTCACATCCTCAATATTTGAAAGCACAAAGGCCACACAACCAGCGGCCAATGACGGTGGTACATTCTCTACACTATATCCTTCACGCTCCGTAATTGTTGCAACAGTTCTTGCAGCCGTCTCGATTGCAGCACTCTTTGAACGAGGAATTTGCAGACGACTAATTGGCAGACTCACATAATCCTCCGCTTTCGTTGAACCATATGTGGTATCCACTGTCCGCTTTTTCAATACACCTTTCTGCTCGGCCAGCGCAAAGATTTCTTGGAAGAATTTTAGGGCCTTTGTAAATGTTGCCGTGGAAAGAGTAAACATATCTGCAACCTCTTTTGGCTTACGAGGCGTCTGCGCCTGCTTCAGCGCCGTGTAAAGGCAACTGGCCAATACAGCATCACGCGTTAAACCACGACGATCACACAGCTCATGCAGCGTCACATACATTTCCTTCGTCTCCTCCAAAATTGATGCACTCATACCATAATTGGTGGCAATTAGAGATAGACGGTCAAAGATCTGGAGAAGAGAGCGTTCCTTATATGGCATGGCGTTCCATGTATGGAAACGCCGAATACGATACATATTTTTCCCTTGCCCACCAAGGATCATAGTACCCAGTGAGGCTTCCGGAAGACGATGATCTTGAGGAGCTCCTACACGGCATGGATCACCCGATTTGTCATCATGCGCAAAGAATCTATACTCTGCCGTCGTGTCAAATAGACGACCAATCACTTCACCACATTTTTTACAAATTGATACGTCATCATATACAATATCTTCACTTGTTCCACCACATTTACAAATTACAGCCTCATTGTTTGAAGCCTGTTGTGGCACAGAAGTTGCAGATGCCACATCATCATTAAATGCATTCCACCATTTTTCATAATCGTCCGATGAATTTGCAGGAGCAGCGGCAGCTGCTGTTCCGCTTTTCTGAAGGCCTGTAAATAATGATTCCATAATCGCGAGTTACTTACATCACACATGTCAGCCACATTTCAATTTTGTTTTGCTATGGTGTTAGTAAGGAATGGCGGAGAGTGTTCCATTAAGCCAGAAATATGGAAATGAAATACGTAATACAATTTTACCAACAGATGCCCCAACTGGTGTAGGATTTTTTGGACCATCATATGATCCGTCCGATGAATTGGTTCTTCCTAATCAAATTGGTGTACGCGATGAAGGTAGCATTGATGCAACAATTGATGCAGTGAAAGGTGTTGCATTTTATGCCGACATGATTGGATTCGGTGCACCTTCAAACAATTTCACTCGTTCAATGGCCCTAAAACCTTATCCTCTCGGCGTCAATTATTTTATAAAGACCGCGCAAAAATGCTCCAATGGTGAAATGATGTATGAATATGTCGAGGGAATACCAAAGGGCGATGTACTTGGTAAGAGGATGCAGGCAGCATTGGCTGGTTTAGGATATCCTCCTCTAAAAGGTCTCGGTCCAGCAATGATGGAAGATGTAAAAGAAGCCCTAAATCCTCGCCCAGTTGTTCGCGCACTTTTTGGATCCGCATATCCTCGCTGCAAACAAATCACCGCACGCGTCGGCAGCTCTGTTAATCGCCTATATGCATTGGATGAAAATGGGCAATTAGATATGAGCAAGCCACTTGTGGATGATGTTAAATCTGTTATTTATGATGGAGAAACCAATGACTTTGGCCCTATACCAAAACAAACACACTGGGTCGTTGATCGATACATTGACCGTGAAACATATCAAAATGAACTCGCAGCAGCACAAGGGAAAAAAGAGGGGTTTACAACAACATTTACCGATAAACAAATTGCTCTCGGTGCTACTGCCGCAATATTATTAGGCGCTGCCTTATTTTTACAACGGATAAAAAAATAATTATATATGCTCCGCGGCGGCAGTTACAAGTAGGAAGGGTGCTATATATAATTTAGCATTATTTTTTCCTATCATATCATGATGAAAACTAACATGCTCGCAACATTCAGCATTACATAGCGGGGCGGGTTTATTAAAATCACATTTTGTAATTTCTCCCACATATTTACAACCTCTAATTGCTGGAATTTTATATATACCAAATCCTCCAAATGCGGATTGTACTTCAATTAGATCAGATGATGGATCAATGTGTTGTTGAAATTTTTTCACATGCATTATTTTTGAAATATTATATGGAATTCCTTGCTGGTAATTATGATGAATTTGATCCCAACAATCATAAGTGATACCTAACTCTTTGCTGCGAAGTGCCCAAATATCATAATAGACTGGCTGGGAATTTGCAAATAAAGCATCCCACTGTTTGTCAATTTCAAAACACTTTTTCAATCCACTTATTGTATCATCGCGCAATATATTGTCCAAATCAATATTAATAAAATAGTCGAATGAATTATAATTAGTTTGGATTAAATTTGCAATAAAGTTGCGACAAAACGCTAGTCGCTGTGTCCGTTTTGTAATTTTCTGTGCAAGTCCGTCAAATTTATATATAAATACATTGCTATGAGCCTTTTCAAACGCTTGTAATTGTGTAACTGTATTATCTGTTGAATCGTTTTCAATAATACAAATAATAGATTCAGGTGAAAATAGCTGTCGCATTTCTTCAATTAATTCCAATGATTTCCTAATATGTGGGCCATTATCGCGTGCACATCCGCCAAAAAATACTTTATATTTTTTTAAATCAACAACCGCCATTCACAACTATCAAAAATACTTGTGAATAGTGTTTAAGATGTATTATACTTAATACTTGACAAACTTGCGCACACGACGAGTCGCAGCTTTTGTTACATTCCGCGCTAATTTGAACGGCTTGCGAGAAAGCTTGCTTGCACTTTTAACTGCAGCCTTCATTGTGCGCTTACCAGGAACAGCACGGAATATACTACGGAATAATTTACGAGTGCTTGCGACTAAACCCTTATTGCAACGACGACGAGCCATTTCTATTTAGATGTTATCATATTATTTAGTTTTCCTTGCGTCAGAATACGCGATGAGATTGACATTGTCTCCAGCTCCTGGAACAGTAGCTTAGATGCGTAGGGAATTTGGATAGAACTGAAATTTGTTGTATTACCACATGACTTGCAATTCCAAATACCTTTGGCAGGGTTTGCGATAGCAAGAAGGCCACAATCACGGCATACATGGCACGGGAACGCGTCGGAGCATTCCATCAAACGCTCCTTGGTAAATTCCGTTACACCATGCGCAGCCACACAATCGCGCTCCATCTCGCCAAATCGTAGACCTCCCTCGCGCGCTCGCCCCTCCGCCGGCTGACGCGTCAACATCACAAGCGGACCGGACGCACGACTGTGAATCTTGTCCGCAGAACAATGCCGTAGGCGCTGATAATACACTGGCCCAATGAAGATCGACGTCTCCATCATTCGACCCGTATAACCATTATAAAGGATCTCATTGCCATACGGCTCTAGACCGTACTCGTCGCGCATAATACGTGCAATCTGGTCCACAGATGTGTTATTGAACGGCGTACCATCGCCCAGCGCACCCGTCTCACAACACATCTTGCCAAGCAACGTCTCCATCAGCTGCGCAATTGTCATTCGGCTAGGAATACAATGGGGATTAATGATCATATCAGGAATAATACCACCAGCAGTCTGAGGCATATCCTCGGGATTCAAGATCATTCCCATTGTACCTTTCTGGCCGTGGCGCGAGCTGAATTTATCTCCAATCTCTGGAATACGGTCCTGACGCATGCGAATCTTCACAAAGGAGTAGCCTTCGCCATTTCGATTTTTGTAGATCTTGTCCACATAACCGACCTCATTATTGCGCATTGTACGGCTCACATCACGGAACTTCTTTGCACCCGCAGGAGTCACCTGACCAGTCGGTACGCGTAGAGGAACGACTTTACCAATTAGGATGTCCTCGGAATCTGCATACACGTTCTCAGGAATGAAACCGTCCGCACCGAGCTTATCATAATTGGCATTCTTCAGCTGCTTCGTCAGATCAGGGTCGGGTTTGCAGAAACGCTCCTCCTCACCACTACTCTGATTTTTCCGCTCTTCGTCCTTGTAGGTACGATAGAAGATACTGCGGAATCGACCACGCTCCAGTGCAGCACGATTAATCATATTCGAATCCTCCTGATTGTAACCTGAATAGGTCATAATTGCCACAATAATATTCTGCCCTGAAGGCAAGCTCTGTGCACCATAGAACTTACTCATAAAGGGGCTGACAAATGGCTTATCCACATAGGATAGAACATGTGCCATTGTATCAAATCGTTCAAGGTAATTCAGGGCATACATGCCCATTGCCTGTTTTCCCATTGCACACTGATATGCATTACGCGGCGATTGATTGTGATCAGGGAATGGAATATTACTGGCAAGTGTTCCTAGCGCAGTTGAAGGATGAATCTCTGTATGTGTGTACTCTTCCGTCTTTGTCCACAGATCCTCGACATTCATTGCAATTAGAGCGCCCTCTGTCTCACCCGCATCAATATATTCAATCAGATGATGACCACCAGGCGTCTGCCAAAGTAGAAGCTGGTTCCAATCCCTAACTGCCTCGACTTCCGTTCGCAGTTTGCCAGTCTTGTCCGCAGCAATTTCCCGTAGACCCTCTGCAATAAAGAGCGGCCGCAGCATTCGACCAGCTTCCGTTGTCACCCACAGTTCTTTCAGAGCGGGCTTCCACACAATTCCCGTATGAATATGGATAATACCACTCTGTTTTGCCTTCCTTAGTGCCTTTACGGTCTTTACCACATCATTCGAGCGGAGTACGCCAATCCATGCACCATTTAGGAATACGCGGGTATTTTCATGGAGATCTGCAACAGGACTGCCTGCAAGTGGTTGGAGAGTACCAAGCGTTGCAAAGTAGTCTGTGACAACACCGCCACTGCTGTAAATGCTCACAAAGGCGGTCGAAGACATGTTCTTCACAACACCTACAGAATGACCTTCTGGCGTTTCACATGGGCAAATGTATCCCCACTGCGTATTATGCAGTTTACGCGGTGCAATCAGTTTGCCCGTCTTTTCAATGGGAGTACTGATACGACGCAGGTGAGATAGGGGTGAGATGTAATTGAGGCGATTGAGAACCTGACTGACATTGATCTTGGACTGATTACCGATCTTGGCGGAGCCGAAGTTGCCCGTTGCCATTGCGGATTTGAGATTCACGTCCAGAATGGTTGATTTGATGATCTTGTTAATATTGTTGATATTGACAATCTCCTCAAAGTTTCCGTTTGCCCGCCAGCTGCCGCCGTGGATCTCCTTGCCAAGACTGGCACGGATGTCCTTCACCATTCGCGACGTAAATGTCTTGCGGAAGAGGTCGGCAAGTAGGAAGCCAGGGATGTCGACACGCTTATTGGGATAAGCATCACGATCATCCGATGGCTGACGACGCCAGGCAGTCCAGAGCACCTTCCGCGTCATATGGGCAAGGAAACAGGCCTTCTCATAGGTCTTCTCCTTCCCACCAATCTGCGGAAACAGCTCCTCACCCAGAATGTCATCAATCATAATTGCCTTCTGATTCTTCACCGACCACACATTAATGTACTGTGCCAGCCATTTCATCGCATCCTCCTGTGTCCGAATATCACCTGCTTCCATCATCGACTCCATGAAGAGAGAGTCGAATGCGTGATCAGTGCTGTTCGGGCCAATAATCAGATCCATAATATCCTTATCGGGGCACACGCCAAGAGCGCGGAACAGGATAAAGAGAGGAATATCTTGCTTAATACGGGGCACGGTGGCACGTAGGAGCATGATTTGCTGATTCTTAGGGTGGAATACGATCTTGACGGCATTGCTTTTAGGGACTTGATCATTGTCAGGACCAATGCATTTGATCTCTACAACCTCATGTTCCTTGGAGCTGTTACGGCCATTGCGGAAGACGAAGGGGCGATTCTCTGACATACGCTCTTGGCTAATAATTGCACGTTCGCCGCCCTGAATGATGAAATACCCGCCCATATCCTCTGCACACTCGCCCAGCTGGGACGAGTGCACATGGCGCTGGTCATGTAGTAGGCAGTATTTGGAACCGACCATTACTGGGACCTTTCCTAAATGCACATTGGGGAAGACACGCGTACGCACTTCTCGAACACCATTTCGGGTGTGATCAATGGCGGTTGTCTGAACCTTTACGTCAACATTTAGGGGTGACGCGTAAGTGAGATTGCGCAGACGAGCATCATTGGGCATCATTGGATGAATTGCACCATTATTCTCAAAGATCGTCGGCTTACGAATCGTCACCTTTTCGAATGTGATATTGATCTCATATTCATGATTGACAGGGACCGTGGGTGCCTGAGGAATCTCTCCAGCAGGAACTGCGCCACCCATAAGGGCGTTTGCAGCAGTTGTTGAGAGTCCGGTCGCAGATGCGAGGGCGGAACGGGGACCTGCAAGAGGAATTTCAGGGGAGCCGCGCACAGTAATAGGATTGACCATGTGAATGATCTCGGCGATGTCATGCTCCATGAACTGATTGAATGACTCAATCTGGTGATGAAGGATTTGCCGGCCCTCTGATTGCCCAAAATACACATCAAGGATGTGGCGATAGGATGGCGTGGGATGGCTTGTCATCTTGATTAATTGGCTTGCTCTATAATCTCGTGTATACCTTGATTGCAGGACAAGCCCTGATTCAATTTTGTGATGTGTCCTTAGGTTATTTTACAACCGTTTAGGTTCAATATATACACGTAATAGATTTGCGTTCAATATTCTATGCTATCTATAAGTGTGGGCAATGTCTGAAACTCGTATGATTACAGTTAAGGGTGACGCATCGATTTTTCAAGTTAACCCTGAAACAAATCCTGGAGCAAAGAGAACACGTCGTCGTGCAAAACCAATTTCTGCTAGTATTGGCGGTAACGCCCCTGTACTTGTAAAAATGGATGCTACAGGACAACAATTGGCTTCTCCACCTGCGACAGAGGTAGGTGCCGTTGCAACTACTACCGCAGAAAATGCCACAAGTTCTCCGGCGCAGGCACCTACAAAACTACAAGGAGGCGCCAATAAAGTTGTACTGGGAAATAAAAAGCCAAAGCAAACAAAAGTAATTTTAACAAAGAAGAATCACGGCCATGATAATTTGACAAATACATCGGATCAAACTGATTCAAATACTATTAAAAAGCATCGTAAAGTAACTCTTGGTCTACAACACCTTAAACGGCGAGTTACAAAGGCACGACGCCTCAATAAAATTACAAAATCACTTTCTCTTGAACAGATTAAAAAGGAATTAGTGGCTGCTAAAATTATTAAAGAAGATAGTAAAGCACCTGAGGCAATCTTACGGCAAATGTATGCAGATGCAAAGTTAATTACAACAAAATCCCTGTAACTGTTAGATGTTTGACTCTAAGCTGCTATTTTTGTTGATAGTATGCGTGGTTTTCATGGTTTGGCTTGGAGTAGAAGGATTTGCTCTGTTTAAGAGAACTCCTCAGCAAATGATGTCATTAAAATTTGGTCTTGGTAAAGTCACTGGAACTGAGTTTGAAATTAATAAAACCGCTTCTGATTTCCCCAATGAAGCCGCATATCGCTCTGCATCAATTTGGCAGGCTCTGAATATGTCTGATAAAGAAAATATTTATAAGGAATTAATGGATGGAAAAATTACTGAGGCTGATATTCGTCGCATGGACCGTGATCCTGAATCACGTCCTAAGCGTGGACCCGCTAAATGGCTAAGCTATTATGATGCAACGGACTACAGTGCTAGTAGTCCAGATATGGTCTATACTTCCTCTGGAAGCTATTTGCAAAAGAGAACAGGTAGTCGTTGGAATGATACATCCTATATTGATACACAATATTTTGATGAAGACGCTGCAGGTGGAAGACACTTAGTACA
>JACCDO011467293.1_pt1 | contig 15134 bp, 17 predicted proteins | sample 7446101 | NCBI WGS metagenome assembly JACCDO01 (sample SAMN15323440, study PRJNA562643) | freshwater metagenome | isolation source: river surface water | place: USA:Blue River Watershed | collected 2017-08-16
AAATGAACACATTCGGGGACTTCCGCTTCCAATTCCGCCACATGAACAGGTTCGGGGACCTCCGGTTCCACAACAACAGGTTCGGGGACCTCCGGTTCCACAACAACAGGTTCGGGGACCTCCGGTTCCACCGCGATAACAGGTTCGGGGACTTCAGGTTCCGCGAGAACAGGTTCGGGGACTTCCGGTTCCACCGCGAGAACAGGTTCGGGGACTTCCGAGACTGCATCATCGGTCTCGTGAACAACCTCCGTCGTTTCGGTTGTTTCCTCGCTGGCGCTCGAGGTTGCCGGTTGTGATTTGATCCTCGGGTTCTTCTTTTTTGCCATTTTTTAAATTTCACAACAACAGATTTTATTCATCAAGTTTTACACAAACCATAAATAAGATGAATTGCGCGTATCTGTACTTTGGATGGAAAGTTGACGCCGGCCTCGCGTTACGGTACCTCGAAGATGAAAATATAGATGTTTACAACTGGTTTTGCACTGAAATTGACACGAATGTTTTTTTAACGCACACATGCCCCGCGTCAGGCTTGAACTTGTTTGATTGTGACTTTTACGTCGTTATGGGCAAGCCGCGATTCATCCCGTACGACCCGGATGATCTCTTCGATTTGTTGACAGACCGTGAGTTACTCGACCGGGCGTGGAGTGCTTGTAGACGAGTTTGCCATTTCCCGCGCGATGTTCGCTTTACGCCTCCAGAGATTCACGCGGTGGTTCATTTTTATTAACAAATGAATGTGCGATGTACGCAATCAATCCGAATGCGACGTCGGCCGCTAAAAACATCCACGCGAATTCTTTCTTCTGAAGTGCGAAAATTGCAAACAATAAATACATTGTCCCGTGAATCGGTCGAAGATGGTCCCACCATATTTTGTCCCCAAATACTTCAGGACCTGTCTCACGCAACTTAAACACATAAATAACAAAAAAGCCTATCGCCGGAATGAGTGCAAGTGCACCCATCGTCTGTAGCCATTCGGGCGATGCGTATTTCGCGAGAATCGCAAATGCCGTGCGTGTCCCGATGCACCCGATGAGGAACAACAAAATTCGTCGAGTGTCCATCCTTTTTGATCTTACGATGTGCGCATTTTATTTTTTGACGATCAGCTGTCTGTTCGTGCGATATACTAAATACACAAGTCCAAGCACAATCGTAAAACGTACAAGGGCGGATAAGAAGTTCGCGACGCGCAGTTGAACGCCTCCGACATTGAATGTGATGTCATCAACTTGCTCGGACGCGCGATGAAAGAAAAACGCTATCAATGGCGAGACAAAGCTGTCGACAAAAGCGTTTACCAATTGAACCGCCTGAGAACTGATCAACAAACCAACAACGATCCCGACCACGTTTGTGTCTGAAAGAAAATCGCTCATTTTTTTTAATTTAACACGCGCAGAAATTTTAAACCGTCTCACTCCTTCTCCCTCAAAAGACAGTCAAGCTCCACGAGAAGAGCTCGTCAACGTCGAGCGATGACACACTCTTAAACGTCGACATGCGTGCGAACAGAAACGGAAGCGCAGAGACTCCTGCCCACGCGCTCTTGTCGAGCGAGGTTCGCGTGTCAATCTTGCGATGCACGTCCGCGCTGAGCAAGAATTGGTGAAACAGTGGATACTCCCCTGGGACCGCGTTGAACCCGAACGTAGACTGGGTTGGACCAGGCATGAACCCCGCAGCTGTCTGAGTCGCTCCAATGATGATGCTTGTGCACAAGTCCGGCGCTTGAAGGCTGCGCTCAATCGCCTGCCTCAACACGAGGCTATCGTCAAAGTCGGTTTCGTGCACACCCAGAACGAAGGCGCACGCGAACACAAAAATGCGCACACCGACTTCCACAGGAACGGGCGTATAAAACGTGTTCTGCACAACGTACATGACCATTCGCTGAGCTTCGATCAGCACCCAATCGGAGTTCCAACTCTCCGTCGGGACACGGTCGGACAACAGCTCACCGATCGTGTTCAAAAAGTTCGTCCCGTTCGAGACACCGACGGTTCCGCTCGACGTCTTGATCGCTTCACGGTAGGGAGTCGAGAGATGCATCTTCTCGACATGAATGTTCGTCGTTATTGTGCTTGAGGCCATTGCGGCAAATATGCACCCAAGCTGGTACGTCGTAAACGTCGCGCGGCAAAGACTCACACATTGGAAGCTCGAAAGCATGTACACAACAAGACGGAACGTCTCAGCGGGGAGCTTGGAGGAGTCGTCAAAAAGACTGTCGACGATCACGACACTCTTCATCTTCCCCGCGCGTCCCGCACGTGTAAGTGCGTAAATCAGCGCAAACACGTCGTCGGTCAGACGTTCCGCCGAGAAACGCGGGTTTCTAAAACAGACCACTTCTCCACTGAGTGCACTGCGTACGTCGGCCTCGCTTGTAATTATGTTCATTATTATCGATCGGTTTGGTCTGCTTGTCTTCTACTTTCGTCCCGACCTAATCGGAAACAATTCGGCAGGACAGCCCCCGGGATGTTTCCGAAAGACCCCCCTCGAGTCTGCGATTCTTTTACAACAAGCAAGACTTAAGTAAAAAACAAATGACCACTGCGCAACAACCTCTTCAGACGATCATGTCGATCAAGTACAGTCGCTTCGATGCGATTGTCCAATCTCTTCGCACTGCACGCACCAAGGATCTTGCGTTTATGCACGCGGCCCGTCTGGTCGAATGCATGGAAGACCTTGAGGACATGGCCACGATCCACGAGCCTGATTCAGATGCGTTTACGAATGCCGAGCGCACGTTTGAGGACGTGCTCCGCACAACCCCGCTCCTCAAGAACAAACTCGGACTCTTATGCCCGCGCCTCGTGCAGCCCATCCAGGGCGTCACGATCTACCGCGTGATTGGCGCGGACGTGCCCATGCCGGACTCGCACAACAAGATCCGTGGGTCGCGCGCGAACAAGTATCTGACCTGCGCGGACGACCTCCGCACCGTGTTCTCGAGCGCGGCCGACGAGGACTTCGCCCCCGGCTTGTTGGACTTTTTGGACACGCTTAACACGGGCCGTACACCGTCCGAGCGCCAGATGGTACTGCTCGAACTCAACGGCACTGACGGCACGTTTATGTTTGGCGACCTTTCGAACTATAACATCTTCGTGCGCGACTCGAACGTGCACCCTTGGATGAACTATGTCCACCCGACGTCGCTCCTGCGTTACGGGAACACCATGTGTGCCGCCGCGCTTCTGCGTGACCGCATGGTCGCGTCGGAGCTGTTTACACACGTACGTGAGCCGCTGACTGGAGCGGCCATATTCGCACCCGTCGGACCCCGCCCGGGCCATTGGAACTCGTACAGGGCCGAGTGTCCTGACGCACCTCGCCGCACTCGCCGTCGTGTGGAAGATGACGAGTAAATGTATTCTTTGACCAGGCCCACAGATTTTGTCATGGTGGTACGCGTCTGCAATACTCCCAAATAGTCGTCTGCACGGGATCGATTGTCAAAGGCGATGAGCAGTTTTTTTTTTCGTGCGTGCTTAAATATAAAAAATATGGAGCTGCCACGCTTTATCAATAAAGAAGTGGGAGTATTAGCAGACGCGTACCACCATGACGAAATCTGTGGGCCTGGTCAATCTCTGACGGTCCCTCATTGGAACCACTACTACCAAACCAGGGGGCGTGAGGAATTTTTGAAGATGATCAAACGGTGTATCGCGGCTCGTATGCGCGCGTTCGATGAAGCTCCAATTGCACGTATGACATATTTGAAAAACGTAATTAATTCAACGCCGTCACCAACGCAAGTAGAAATTAATGGCGTTAATTACGTCTTGCCAAGCTTCGCAGTAACGTCACTTATACATAACGATTATGTTAGCGACCTTGACCACTTGCAATTTATATATTTGCTTCGCCGACTGTATTTATTAGTTTTTTATAGGGTCACAGACGGTCAAGCATGTGAATTTACATTAAACGAACCAGTAAACAGAGGCCAGACGTTGGTCGACACGTTCGCGACATATGGTCCGGGTATTGATATGACTCAATGGCAGTGGAACGTACACAGAGAGTTGTCTTTATATTTTAACAGTAGGTTTGCCACAGTGCAGGTCCAAGGCTTGCCACTAGTACATACCGGGTTCCACATTTACGATCTTGACTCTGTCGATCACGTCGTTGCTTCCATTGGTGATCATATCATAAGGCGTTGTGAAATCGTATACGAGGATCCCGAATATGTTTACACGGGACCGTTCGGTATTTTAGACAGCACTACGATCGATCGACTTAATGTCCGCACAGGTCCCTCACACGTTACGGCATATTTCTGGTCTTCGTTCATGTCTCTCCGATTCGGAATGTTTACGAATGTCACGTGGGAACACATGTTGCGAAACATTGGACGATCAGGAATCCCTCCGCAGAATCGAACAAACCCGTGTTTCACAAAAGGTGTCGACGAGACACACATTATCACCGGACATACCTTACCTCTTTATGTAAGAGAGCCGCTTTTAGATCAACTTCGTAGTCGGGTATGTAATTATATTATGGTAAAAATGCTGCGTAAATTGGGATTTGCATTACAAAGAGTTTGTCGGTTTGTAACAACCATTCAAGATTTATTTCAAAAGGATGAATCTGGTCAGTTACCACTTGGACTTGATCTCTTACCGCTGATCCCGATCTTTGAGAAAGTTGACAAAATTTCAAAGCTCGAAGAAATCCTAAAAACACTCAGCGCTGGTCTAAATGCAGGTGCGGGCTCAGCAGGTGCGGGCTCAGTAGGTGCGGGCTCAGCAGGTGCGGGCTCAGCAGGTGCGGGTTCGGCGGGTGCGGGTGCTGCTGTTACAAGGCCTTATATCCTTAATGTCAGGTACGAATATTTCGCCAGCCCAACGGCCGAATATAAAACAGATTTGCAACAAATCATTATGGGACATTTAAGTTTTGACGATACCACTGGTGTGGCACCAGAAGATATTAGAACCGGAAAGCCCTCCAGACAAACCTTTGAGCCGCTTTTTCGAAGTCTGATTGTAGACAGGAACAAAAGTGGGTTAGCTGGAGCCTGCCCTTCTGGTCTGATAGAAGCACAGTTAGATGAAATCCTGGTAATTTTAAGTAAAATCGACAGAGCACAAGAATACACTATCGATCTTTGCAAAACACCGCATTTTTATTCAAAGCACGGATTGACACCGAATGTATATTTAACTTCCGACCCAAACAACCCAAACCCTGCATACGAAGATAAATTGTGGTCTCGAAATCGTCAAGGGGGGGTTACGGATTTGACAATACCATTCATACGTAAAAACATGTCATCAGCTCGGCTCATTTTTCAGAAAGTGTTTAAATTAATGTTGTCCGATACAAAAGACGACCCATGGATACCATATAGTGGGTATGTGTTTTCTTTTTAATACACATTAATTAGATAGGAGAAAAACCGCTAAAATACCTGTCTTGCACACTTGACAAAGGAAGGCCGTACCTAGGAGGTACAAGGTCCGAATACGGCATCACCACAACTGCACACATGTAGGGGCTTCCGTCGATACACCAGTTTTCGTCACGATCCCACTGTGAATAGGTTTCGATGTCCGTATCGTCTTTGGAAAAAACATATTCGCACCCATCGAGTTGGTCCTCCGGAGCCACAAGATCAGAAAGGATGTGACGGACATTGTAGTCTGGATCTAAAAATCCAACATACAGACCGCAAGTGGACGGAGTATCGTGCAACAAGTACGACATGTCAACATTATGAAAAACAGCTTCCGGGTACCCACCGTAAAATTTTGATACGTATGCCTGAAAAAGACCGAGAAGAACGTACACCTGAAAATTCCCATTCCACTCTGGGCGGATCGGGTGACGCGGGTCTGTCAACTTAAGGACAAACAAGTCTTCGTCACAGGCAAGCTCGCAATAACGGTCTAACATGTTGCTGTCGGGCGCAGAATCGTAGAAACATTCGTGCACAAACGTATACACCCCTGGGTTCGCTGGAGGTTTTAAATCAAACCCAACAATTCGGTACAAAAACGTGAAGACGCCGATCGGGGGGTACGTACGAACGAGTATTTCCAAACCCTCGAGTAGGCTCGTAAATCTGCTCGCAAGACCAATGGACGGCTCGTTGATGAACGCGAGCATGCCCGTGCGAAGTTCTTCCGCAATCACTGCGTCCTCGGGCGAAAACAGTGTGTACACGGTCGTTGTTGGTGCATTTTTGAGAGCATCGAAACGGGCCTGCCTCTCGGCCGAAACAACGGTCGGCGTCATTCGTGTTGTTGTGCTTTGAATAAGTAGAAAACAAAATATCTTCAGTCGGAAACTAAAGTGACCTGGACAGTCCGAACGTGTTTCCGTAATATTATTATGCTTCACTCGCGAACGAGCGTACACATTTGTCGTGAGTGGATGTTTTACCGCACTGTCTGACTTTTATCTTGCTTGACCTTTGTTCTAAAAAAAATATAATCCCAAAAATATAAAATGGCAGTTACACGTCCAAAATTACCTCGTTTGATCGACTCAAAAGTTGGTGTTGTGTCGGATGCATACCACCATTTGCAGATATGTGGACCTGGGGATAAGTTGACAGAAAATTTTTGGAACACGTATTACAGAGATCATACGCGAGCGCAGTTTTTAGACATGCTGAAACGGTGTATTTCATCACGTCTGCGTGGATTTGATGAAGCCGCAGAGTTTCGTATGAGATACTTAAAAGACGTCATCAACTCACGAACACAAGTCGATCTTGACGATCCACCGTTCGTGATTTTACATGGTGTTGAATACGATTTGCAACCTTTAGTTCCCAGATCGGCGGCGGGTAGCGCGGGTGCGGGTGCCGGTGCAAGAGGTAAGGTCGCTGAAGATGAAGAAGGCAGTTATATGAGCGATCTTGACCATTTACAGTTTGTGTACTTGCTTCGTCGGCTTTACCTGTTGGTTCGTTATGCGGTACAAGATGGTCAAGATTGTACTTTCGTTCTTACTGAAATCCCAGGGGGTAAAGACATTGTGCTTCGTAAATTACAAGAATACAAAGAAACCCCGGGGATAGACATTGTCGGATGGCAGTGGAGTATGCATCGCACACTAAGCAATTATTACAACCGAAGATTCGTCACTATAAGAAGACCAGGGTTCGCGGATTTGTCAACAAAGTTTGACATTTACGAACGAGATAATGATGACGTCGTCGGACAGATCGCAACACATATAGTTGATAGTTGCGAAAAGGCATATACAGAACCTGAGATGGTTTACACAGGACCGTTCGGGGTTTTGAACTCGGCTTTAGTTCGCGAACTTAACTACACACCCCATAGCTCGACACATACCGAAGCTTATTTTTGGTCTTCTTTTATGTCTCTCAGATTCGGAATGTTTTCGAACATAACATGGGCTGACATGATGGGACAATTTGACAAATCCGGTCTTCCTGAGAGTAGAAAAGCAGACCCGTGCTTGACACTGGCAATCAATGAGACAACCGCTAATCTACATCTACCCGCATACGTATCATCAAGCCCAGTGCAACAAATCAGAGATCGTGCCTGCAATTACATAATTGTAAAAATTCTTCAAAAGCTTCTGCACGAACTTGAATGCGTAAAGAGGTTTGTAACCATCATCAAAGACTTGTTTCAGAAAGCCATTGACGGTCAGTTGGCAGTTCCCTTATTACCAATCGATCAATTATCGCAGCGTCACACATATAGCGCTAGCGACACAAGAAGTACTTTGGCAAAACTTATAAGTCCTGATATGTCATACCTTCTTAATGCTCGATACGAGTTCTTCACAGGTCTACCTCCGGATCCAGATAAACCAGGTAGTGTTGGAATTCCTTCTACATACAAGTCAACGTTCAAACAAGCTCTCATGGAACACTTCAATCTTGTACAGTTCAGTCGACCGGGAGAGAAACAAGAATTTCTTACTAAAGGTACAAGACCAAACAAGGATGGCCGCCCGTTACAAATTGAATTCGAAGCTGCATTTATCGACCTGATCAATGGAAATGGCAACACTCTAAGTAGCATGTGCAACTCGTCCGACATCATGACTTCGTATACGAACGAAGTGGTTGATAAATTGAGAGAAATTTACACAATACAGGATGAAACTATTGTTTTGGCTGGACATCACTCTCTCCTCAATAAATATAATTACACAAAACAAGACGTGTTTATAGGAGATTTAAGATATAAACCCTGGCTCTGGATAGACATCACAGATAAAACGACCGGAGTCGTGACAAGAAAAAATAATATACACTCAGCGACAAGACTCCAAATCACAGAAAGAGATGTGAAAGTTACTTTTAAGCAAGCGTTTGGTATTGTTCTAAACTCAGCTGAACCTGATGGCTGCGCGTGGATACCGTATGACGGTTATACCGTGACTTAATTAAACACCATACGCATACGTAAGGCTACCCAAGAAGGGATGGTCCACTTGTAGACCGTACCCAGGTGGCACGAGGTTTGAATAGGGCAGAACAATGATGGCGCATAAATAAAAAAAATAATCAGGGTCATGTACAATCGCCCAGTTCATGTCATCCGTCTCGTTTTCCAAACATTGAATGTAAGATACTACATCGTCGTACCCAAATGCGTACTTGCACCCCGGGACCTGCTTTTCTGGAGCTACAAGATCCGAAACAATACGACGCATGTAAAAGTCAGGATCTAAAAATCCAACATACCTACCGCACGTAGGTGGAGCGCCCTCGACGAGGTAGGAGAGGTCGTTCGCCTCCTCGAACGTCACGCCCACGGAAAAATCGAGTCTTGCATAAAACCTCGAAACATAGGCTTTAAACAGACCCAGGAGAACGTAAACTTGAAAGTTAGCGTTCCAGTCCGGACGGATCGAGTGACGCGGGTCTTTCATCTGCTGGTCAAACAGCCTACGGTCCGTTAAATCGTTGTACGCGCGTGCATCTCCGACGTGGTAGACCTCTAGACACTCGCGCACAAACACGTAGTATACACTTTCTTCCGCCGGAGGATAAATGTCGTCACAACTTATCTCACAGCCAGCAACCCTACTCAAGAATTCGTTTACACCGATCGGGGGGTACGTACGGACCAGCCTTTCCAACGTCTCGAACGTGCTCGTAAATTTACTCGCTAATTGCACAGACGGCTCCTTGATGAACGCCAACATGCCTCTACGAAGTTCTTCTGCGACGCCTGCGTCCGCTTGTGAAAACTGGTGCAAGTCCGGATGAGCCGTATATTCCACGAGCGCCTCGAAACGGGCCTGTGTCTCGGCCGAAACAAAACCGGGAGGGACAAAGGTGGTTGACATTTTGCATTGTTGTCTTTCAATTACCAAAACATACAAACCTCTCGTTCGGAAACTAAAGTGACCTGGACGGTCCGAACGTGTTTCCGTAATTATGCCAAAACATTACACATTCATTCGCGAACCCAGACGAATCCTGTTCGTGTGCACAGGAAACACTTGCCGGTCACCCATGGCGGAAGCAATCGCAAAAAAGTGGCTCGAGCAAAAAGGTCTCACGAACGTACACGTTGAGTCCGCCGGAATCGAAGCGGTCCCCGGATGGTTCGCCGCACAGAACGCAGTCGCCATCTGCACGCCATACCTTGATCATCACGAAGCACAACAGGTTTCGTACCAAAAGATGCAAAACGCCGATGTCGTGTTTTGCATGACGATGGCGCACATGTACCACCTTCTGCACACGTATGAGCAGCACGCAGGTAAAGTATTTCCACTCGCACTCGACGGAAGTTCGGTCGAGGACCCCTTCGGACGCGATCTTGCAGAGTATGTCCGGATTTATAGCTTGATCGAGTCCTACGTGCATCAACGGATGTACGAACTGTTTTTATGAACAAAGAAAGTTACTTGCAGACCGTATGACAGACAGACCGACGACGAACGTATTTCCGCAATTACAGTCCCGGACGAAAACCAAACGGGACCCGAGCGGACTTTAGATGAAACAGGATCAACAAGAAGAAAAATGTGCAAATACTGCGGTTCAAACAACCATCGCACCAAGCGCTGTGGTGTGAAGATGCTTGACATTGCGCGTGCACGCGGCTTCCTCGTGGATTTTCCCGAGGAAGCCGAATCGAACCGGGTGGCCGGAGAGGCCCGTCTGAAGGCGTATGGAATCACTCTTACTTCGCGTGGAACTTAATATATTCCGACACGTGCGCTTCCATGGCTGCGGTGTTACCACCATCGATATCGGGGAACGTTTCCCAAATTAACATAGACAAGTCGTCGATACGGGCAAATACGACGTCAACTGGATAGGGAATCATTACATTTCTGTTCCTAGATAATAATGGTAGCATATTACGACGTGTGGCCTCATCCAAAAGCGCGACTTGGAAACGAATCGGAAGTTTCGTACGGGGGTGTATTTTGTTTTCTCTCTCCATCACCCGGTTGTACACGTCTCGGACAACACGAGCACGATCCATGTTCTTCATAAATCGAACTCTGTCAGACACTACACCACTCGAGTACATCGAAGGATAATAGAACTCCAGATTGTACACGTGATAAGATTTGTTGTCATAAGAATCTGAGAAACGCGTGGAGTTGGGATACATGTACACCAAGTTCTCATTGTTATCCATCTTGGGAATTTCAGACATGAACGAGTCCCAAAACTTATTTCTGCGGTCGTTCACATTCGTTCTCGTATTCCAAGGCTCACCCGACACGTCCCGACGGTTCGAGTTGATAATGACTGTATTCGTTTGCATGTCAGTCACAATCACATTATTGCCCGACAGACTTCCGCGCGAGGCCGTCTTAAACACAACCGGATTACCATTTCTCGTAATACTCGCTTCCCGCATGATGCGGTTCAACTCGCTCGCTAACGATTTGATGCCATCCGTATTGTCCTTTGCGTAAATAAAATACACATATTCACCAGACGATGTGAAATAGCTGAAGGAGTACCCACGAATGGACATAAAGTACACAAGAACGATCAACAGCACGAGAGCCAAGACGGTCACGTAAAATTCTTCGCCTGCCATTTTTATTTATATTTACACACACGACAATTTTTTACGCACTCAAGTCACCACGACACAGAGGACACGTCGACCCCGATTGGCGAACGTGTTCTATAATACATTCCATGCACACAGAGTTGTTCTCGCAGCACGGGAGCCACGTGTAGTCCGGACGAGGTTCTTTACATGCAACCCCGATGCAACACGTTTCCGCGTTCGGGTCAAACGGGGCCGCAGGAGCTGCAGGAGCGGGACCGGTTCCACCGACAGCCACGTTTTGTTCAAAGTTTACAGGGGCAATCGCGGCCGGTTGACCACGGCGGCGGCGCGTACCAGCCGCGCGAGAACGACGCGCTTGCGTTCGGGCAGCACGGGCACGTTCGCGTTCACGACGACCCGTGTCTTCCGTGATGGACGCATACGAGTTGGTCGAAAACGAAAGTACAACGACGGATCCGTCAGCAAAGTCAAAGTCAAAAAATGCTCTGACCTCCATCTTTTGTGGTGTTGTTGATCAAAAATTACAAAAATCGACCTGACTAGTTTCCGATTGGGACTGTCCAAATTAGTTTCCGACCGAGAACGCCGTCGCCAACTTGAAGTACAAAAGTTCCCTACGCACAAAACCCGGCCACACGCGTGATACGTCCACGACACGCCCGACCCCGATCGAGTTTTGCTCGAGAACGTTTCGAAGCCGAACGTAATCTCGTGCCTGCTCGAACGAGTCGAACAGCTCACAGTTCCAACGCGTGTCCTTTTTATTTTTTGTTTCTTCCAACGTGCACCCGTAATAAAAATTCGAATCCATTTCCTTTTTGATTGAGTCGCATAGAGATACGTTCGTGCAAAACACAAACGTATTTTTTACATATAGTCATGGATCACACGGGCGACGTAGTCAATGTCGTGACGTTCAACATTGTACCAAAGCATCTCTTGGACAATTACAAGCATAATCGGACGCTCAGGATCGGCCCATGCAATCTGGAACCAACCAAACCATCCCGTGACCTCGTTGCCAGTAACCGTGTAGGCAGGGAGCTCGCCCGTCAACATATGGTACATGAGGGCCCCGACAGACCAGACGCACCTGCTCTGAACCGTGCACGGCTTGCCAGTGCGTACTTCGGGACACACATACGCCCCCTCGACCGTTGGATCGAGTTCGGTAGCAGACACGTTCACGCGAATGGTCGACGCGTTCCACATGGACCCAAACATGATGTTGCGCGGACGGATGAAGCGCGAAATGTCAGCAGTTGTTTTCGGCAATGTCTCACGGACCCAGCGCAGAACCATGCCTGCAATCATGCGGACCTTCTGCGGGGGTACATGAACGCCCACCTGTGGATTATGCCTTTGCATAAACGTCTCAAGTGAACCTCCAACTACGCGTGACATGATTTTGATCTTGTTTTTGGTTGTGTGAAACTCGGTCGGCCAAAATGGAGAGGCAGGGGGGGTGGTACGTTTCGGCGGGGGTGTGTACACGTTCGATGAGCGGTGAGCGCGACTTTTTTCGGACGTCGGCACGGCCGGACAGTTCGAGACACATATGTTTCCGAAATACCCCCCCCCTCTCGGACGTGATTCCGTGATTTACCTCACAATTCAGACCAAACTTCGAGCCATTATGCATCGCCAGCTTGCAACCCACGGGTCAGACACCGTCGCTTCGACCCTTTTGGGTCTGAGCGGATTCTTTCCCATCGCACACTCGTCCTATCAAGCGTCCGTATCGGACGGCTCGGTCGTCATTTTTGGCGAGACCGCACACTTCGACGCCACCGACGTCACCATCCTTGAACCTCGCGCGAACATTCGCGAGGCATGCGAGTACCTCTCGACCTTCCAGGCAACTGCAGGCGTCGAATATGCAGTCATCTGCACAGACGGCCGCAAGGTCTTGATCCGCTTGCGCTCCGCTCAGGAAGAACGCGAACTCCGCCGTGCGATTGCACAATTCGATCGACATGTAAATGCACGCAGCATCGAGCCTTGAACGCGTGCGTGTGTGTGCGTGCGTGTGCGTGCGTGTGTGACGTCATCAATCCAATGAACGGTCACCGACTGGACAGTCTATTTATGTTTCCGAAAGACACCCCCCTCCTCGGCGCGCGATTTTGAGAATTGCCTCTCAATTCGTATCAAAGTCCGAAATGATGCACCGCTCGCTCGCAGTCCACCATTCAGACACTATCGCAAGTACCCTCTATGTGTATAGAGGATTCAATCCTGCTTCTGAGTCGTCCTACTATGCGGAAGTATCGGACGGTTCGGTCGTCATTTATGGCGAGACCGCACACTTCGACGCCACCGACGTCACCATCCTCGAGCCTCGTGCGAACCTTCGCGAGGCATGCGAGTACCTCTCGACCTTCCAGGCAACTGCAGGCGTCGAATATGCAGTCATCTGCGCGGACGGACGCAAGGTCACTATGCGTTTCCGCACGGCACAGGAGGAAGAAGATTCCCGCCGTCTGATTGCAGAATTTGACCGACGTGTGAATGCGCGTAGCGCCGAGCCTTGAGCACCACGACCGTTGTACACGCATGCATGCATGTATGTTGTGACGTCATCAATATAATTAACGGTCATCGAACGTATACCGAACGTTGGTCCAGACAGTCCTAATCTGGGTTTGTTTCCGAATGGTTTCATATTATTTTTAGAATTACCTCACAATTCAGACCAAACTTCGAACCATTATGCACCGCCAGCTCGCAACCCACGGGACAGACACCGTCGCTTCGACCCTTTTGGGCCTCAGTGACTTCTACCCTATCGCGCACTCATCTTACCAAGCATCCGTGTCGAACGGTTCCGTCGTCATTTTCGGCGAGACCGCGCACTTCGACGCTACCGACAAGACTATCCTCGAGCCTCGCGCGAATATTCGTGAGGCATGTGAGTACCTGTCAACCTTCCAGGCAACTGGAGGCATTGAATATGCAGTCATCTGCACAGACGGCCGCAAGGTCTTGATCCGCTTGCGCTCCGCTCAGGAAGAACGCGAACTTCGTCGTGCGCTTGCACAGTTCGACCGACGTGTGAACGCATGCAGCACCGAGCCCTAGAGCGCTCGTGTGTACATGCATGTGTGTATTTTTTGCATATGCATGTAAAGGAACATAAAATAAAATATACCGAATATACATCGAACGTTTGCACGCGTTTTAATAAGCGGGACTCGTCGAGTGTTCGAAGTACGGGTTACCCGAATAATCTAAGAGAATCGGACCACGTGTTTCGTGCAACCAGTACAGGTTGCCTTTGTGCTCGTACGTAATGCGTGGGATTTGAATGCCCCTTGTTTGCTGTGTCTGCACCCAACGAACTGCGTCTTCTTTTGAATCAAACTGAAAGGTTGGTACATCGTCTTCGTCCGGCTCGTACCAGTCGTTTCCAGCTGGGGTAAGACGTGTAAAAAGAGTCGTCGTTGGCTTGTAATTCGTGTGGCTCGACGACGAAGACAACGAAGCAGCAGCAGCGTTACGAGGAGCAAAGAAAAGTCTAAGCGTGCCGTTGGCGAGACGTTTGGCTCGAACCGGTCCATACTTTTCATGGAAGAGATAAAGTACACCGTCTTCAAGATAGATCACACGTTCGTGTTTTCCCTCGCTTCGCAAGTACGCAAGAGCTGACGCGCGGTCTTTGTATTGGATAGTCGAAACTGGTTCTTGATCTATTTGAATATCGCTGGGCTTGTTGACAACCTTCGTGACCTGTGTCATCATTTTCAACTGGCGAGGAACTGGGCGTGACGTCATCGATACAGGCACACTCGGCGGAGGCACTTGAACAGGGGCGTCAAAAAAGAGACCGTGCGTGTCGTTCGGCCTTGTCATGAACCGAACGTGGCCGTACTTGTGATGAATCAAAAACTCTGTTCCGTCGCGTGTCTTATACGTCACGCGAAGAGGTTTCCTCGAAAAAATACTTTCGAATAATTCAAAATACTCTTCGGCATCTCTTTGGTTTTTAAACTGTAATGTCCATACACGGAATGCATCGGGTTGGACGTCGTCAGGTTTGTTAATAAAAAACTGAATGTTGGTTTCTATTTTTTCTGCTTTCGATTTTGCCTTGTCGAGATT
>JACCDO010584428.1_pt1 | contig 15133 bp, 20 predicted proteins | sample 7446101 | NCBI WGS metagenome assembly JACCDO01 (sample SAMN15323440, study PRJNA562643) | freshwater metagenome | isolation source: river surface water | place: USA:Blue River Watershed | collected 2017-08-16
TTAACAAATACAAATAATATAAAAAATATCCAGTCGATACTAATCTTAAAATTATAGAATATGGGGTAATTAATTGAAAATTAGAAATATCATTGACATCATAATTATTTTTAATATGAGAATAGGTATTGGTTATTGAATCATTTTCATAATTATTTTGAATTTTAAGAAATTCAGATATTTTTTTATCACTTAAAATTAATTTTTTTTTATATTGATTATTTAATATATTTTTTTTTCTTGAAAAATTCAATTTATATAATAAATATCCATAATGAAATACTTCAATCGTTATATATGTTAAAATTATTTTTTTAATATTTATCATCTTTTTCTATAATATAACTAGTAATTATTTTTTTACTGGTAGAAAAACTTTTTGATATCTAGATATGTAAAATTAATTACTTTACTAAATCAAATATACATTTATATGTTTTAACAATTTTTAAATATGGATTTTTTTCATTTAAAACATCATCATCTATATAATTATTTAAATTAATATAGATAAAATTATCTTTCAATAAATTTTTAGGTATAACTAAATTATTATAGTCACTTATCAAAATAAAATTAAATTCTAAATTCGGATTTATATTAATTATATTTTTGTAAAAACTAATAATTTCTTTTTCTTCTATATTTTCTTGATTTCTACAATATCTAATAAAATTTATTTTTTTTTGTTCTTTAATTGTATTAATTAATCTTTTATATCTTCTAGTATATTTTTCAGTTATATCATTTATGCTATTGTTATTAAATTCATGAATATCGTGATGTGAAGTTAATAAATCAAAGTTTTTAAAATTAATAGATGTGGTATTTAAAGAATTTGGATATATATAATTAGTTTCAAATATAATTGGTTTGTTTTCTAATATTTCATTTACACTTTTCATACTTGTGACTAACCAATCAAAAAAATTTGTTTCATTTGAGTTTGTTGTATAATTATTTATACTTTGACGAATAGCACAAGCATTACCTGAGTATGATGATGATAATGATAAATACATATATATAATTATATATAATAAATAACACAAAAATGTATAGATTATATTATTTGTATTGATAAAACAAGTATGAAGTCATTACAACAATAAAATCATTATTATAATTAAATTCGTTATATAGTAGAGACATTGTATATTTACAAAAATAAAATAATCGCGTTCTATATGTCTAAAAGTGTATATAAAAAATTAATCATCAGTATATAAATTTTTGGTAATTTGTCTTCTTGTTAAATCTAATTCATTTATATTTTTGTACTCTCCATGATATAATTTATTTTCAAAATCAATTAAATGGTATTCGCTAAAATATTTAAATGTTTCTAATGGATTTTTATATGAAAAAGTAACAATATTATCGTCAGGATCTTCATCTCCAACTTCATAACCAAAATAAGTACTTGTTGATCCATAAAATTTTTTTGGTGTATCAAAATATTCTAATAATTTGATATTAGGATGATGTCCTGAAACAATTATTCCATCAGATTCTAATATATCCCTGTTTAATTCTTTACACATATTATGTTGAAAATTTGTTGATATATAGTATTTTACAATTTGATTTGTTTCGTCATTTCGAAAATAAAGTAATGTTGGATTAATGTATTGAGGTAACATACATTTAAATAATTTGTAGTAAATCCATTGTTTCCAATTAAATATTTTGTTATAATAACCAATATCTAGAATTTTAATATCATAAAGATAAAAGCCATATTCTGTAAAATTCTTAGTTAACAGATTGTAAAATCTTTTTCTATAAAATAATGGTTCAAAATATCCTGGTCTATCAAATTCAGATCTAGGTTGAGTATCTACCAAAATAAATTTTTCAACCTGAGAAAAATATTTTGTTACACTTACGTCTACACCTGCTCCAATGTATAATAAAGACGATATCATTTGTTAACTTTATTTTATATATATTGTTATTATAACTATTTTATAAATCAATTTTTCGATAAAATTTGATTAAAACTAAACATATTATTAAATTATAATATAAAAATGGATAAATTATTACAATATCAAAAAGAACATGTGGAGAGTATTATAGGTTCGTTAGTTGGTTATAATAGAGCTCTTGATACCTCAGATACTGGAACAGGAAAAACTTTTACTTCAGTATGTGCTTGCAAAACAATTGGATGGAAACCATTGATTATCTGTCCTAAATCTGTTGTAGAAGCTTGGTTAAAAGTTCTTGAAATATTTTCATGCGATTTTTATGGAATAGTAAATTATGAATCTTTTCAGAATTGTAATTATTATGATTCTGATGGTAACAAAGTAAAAGCTAAATTTCTAGTTAGAGAACAAGTAAATAAAAAAGTTACTGATGATCCTCTTGGATTAGACGAAGATTCTGACTCTGATTCTGATGAAAAAATAAAATATGATTACAAATGGGTAACAGAGGAAATACCTGAAGATATTCTTTTTATTTTTGATGAATCACATCGATGTAAAAATATTAAAACAAATAATGGAAAAATTCTATTTAATCTTGCAAAAGTTAAATCAGCAAAAATTCTTCTTTTAAGTGCTACAGTTGTTGATAAACCTAAACTTTTTGTTCTTACTGGATTTGTTTTAGGTCTATTTGAAGATATTAATAAAGGAAGAATTTCTATGAAAAAGTTAGATGTTAATGCTGCTAATCCAATGTTACCAATTCATAAAAAACTTTATCCAGAATATGCTTCTAGAATGAAAATTAAAAGTGATGAGATTAAAGATAATTTTCCTGAATGTAAAATTGAAGCTGAAGCTCATGAAATGGATAATGCTGTTGAAATTCAAGCGGCTTATAACGATATTAAGGAAGCTACTGAACAACTTAAGAGACAAGAAATTGGTTCATGTGCTTTAGCAAGGATTATCTATGCGCGTCAACGTATTGAATTATTAAAGGTTCCTACATTTATTAAATTAACTCAAGAACATATTGCTGAAGGTAAATCTGTGGCTATATTTGTAAATTTTACTGATACACTTTTAAATCTAAGTGAAAAGTTAAATACTAAATGTCTTATATATGGAGAACAAGATATTAAAGACCGAAATAAAAATATTGAGGATTTTCAAGCTGATAGACAAAGAATTGTTATTTGTAATATTCGCTCAGGGGGTACCGGGGTAAGTCTTCATGACTTAAATGGGACTTTTCCTCGTGTTTCAATTATTTCTCCCACCTGGTCTGCACAGGATTTAGTACAAGCACTTGGTCGTATTTATAGAGCAAAGGCTCAAACTAAAGTGGTTCAGAGAATAATATTTTGCAAAGGAACAATTGAAGATAGTATATGTGAAAACATTAAAGAAAAAATAGGAACTATTGCATTTATAAATGATGGTAATATGGATTCATATAATTACAAAGGTCTCACAGATGAAATAGCTGGGGCTGTAAACATATATGGCGAAATACCTGAACAACCAGAAGATAAGTTTAATAATGTTTTTACTAAAATAACAAAACTTTATGAAAAAAAAGCTGTTCTTACTAAAGAATTGGAATTACTAAATAAAGAAATACAAAGCCAAGAAGAAATTATGCAATCACTAATGTAATATATAAAAAAATTGAATTTATCAATTATATAACATTTATATATATATTAAACTGAAAATGAATACACGTAGTAAATCTCACATCAATAACAAAATGTCTACTAAAAAAACAGAAACCGATAGCTATATTCATTATAGTGTTAGAAAAAATATTATGATTCCTTCAGTAAGAAGACTTATTTTAGAAGATTGTTTGTCAAATGCATATAATAAAATTGCAACATGTCAAGATGCAGAATTAGAAAATGAACCAAAACAAAATGAAACAAAAGTTATTAATTCTATTTATAGTGTAGTTTTACCAAATGGATACACTATTTATATTGAAAAAAATCATTAAGATTAAATTTTATTTATTTTCAATAAATTTTTTAGCTTGAGAAAGATGTATAGGAGTTTTATTTCCTTTATTATCAATTTTATAGGAATTTATTTTTTTATCAGATTTACCATTAGTTAGTTTATTAGTGGTTTCTATTATTGTTCTACTTCCATCAGGATTTAATATACTTTTCATAGAATAAGACGAACCAAATGAATTTGTTAAATTTGGAGAATTTATTAAATCACTATCTTCTAATATCAAATTATCAAATTGTCTTAACAAGTTATTTTGACGTAATGATATATTATTAAAAAATTCAATAGGATTAAATATTGTTTGTTGTAGAGTTGAATAAGGATTATCTGAATAAGGATTACCTGAATAAGGATTACCCGAATAAGGATTACCTGAATAATAATTTTTTTTATGTAAAAGATATTGTTTACCAACATTATAATATTTATGATATTCTCTTAATAATAATTGTTTTTCAACAGGATCAATATCTAATTTATCTATACGACTAACTTTTTTGATAAATGCCTGTTTTAATTCGTCTTTGGTAAAGTTATCTTTAAGTCCAAATAATTCCATAAAATTAACCGACATATATATAATAGTAAATAAAAAATTTTTTTTATAAAAATTTGAAAAAATAATTTTATAATATATAAATTATATCTATAACTTTAACATTAATCATGCAACATATACACATATTTGATAAAAATATTGAGTTTAGTAAAGTTATAGTTGATGTATTTACAGCAAAAAAAGCTGATATAGAACCTATTATAATAGCACATAATACTACTATACCACAAAAACAAAGATTTGAAGAAGAAATAGAATTTAATTCATACCAACAAGTACTTAAATTAAAGTCAAATGAGCCAATATATCAAGAAGAAGATGTTGCATTAGGAATTGAAAATGGAATAATTAAATCAGATGATAAATATTATTTAGTTTATCATGTAATGATAATGTATAAAAAAACAATATATAATTTAGAATCAGAGAAAATTGCTATTGGAGAAGAATATTATGAAAAAATTAATCAATGTCAAACTGATAGAGATCTTATATTTTTCTCTTTAATTAGTCCTGATGAATGTAATGAAATTGATTTAATTAAAGAGAAATTTGGTACTGATCCTTTTATAATATTTAAGGATTGTTTAGAAAAAATATTGAAGAAAATAAATATATAATTAAAAAAATATTAAGAAGATAAGTAATATTATAAATGTGCTTAAAAAACTTTACAAATAAAATTTTATTTAATAATTATGAATATAAAAAATACAATTTTATACCGGAAACACATGAAGATACAAATTATTTATTTGAAGAAGCTTCGATCATAGGCAATATGGAAAAAATAAAATATATTTTAGAAAATTCAATGATAAATACTTTTTTATTAGATAATAATACTTTTGAATTGATTGAAAAAAAAGGATTGATAAAAATTTGTGTTTTATGGATTAAACTTGGATTCAGACCAAGACCTTCGAGTAAAATGTATAATTATTATGAGAATTATTATACGTTTAAGACTATAATGTAAATATATAATATAAAATTAAATATGCCATTTGAATGCGAAGAATGTACAAATCTAGGTGCTCGACTAGTTTTTGGATTAGATATACGTTTATGTAAAGGATGTAAAAAATTATTCAAATACCGGTTGATCTCAAAAACTCATGCATTAAAAGATTATGGATTAAAACAAAATGATATTGATAATCTGGAATATAAGGAAGTAGGTAATCCTCTTTATAGAGGAGAAAGAAATATGATATTATATAAGGAAAGTGATATACTAAATATTTTTATAAAAAAATACTATACATTAATAGGACATAACGAAATAAATATTTTAGAAAGACCAGATGAAAATCCAAATTTTAGAGAAAGAATTAATAATATTTTAGAGTTTTACAAAGCTAATTTAAAAAACATTAAATTAGATGAGAAAAAATTTAATTTTTAATTTGTTTATTATTATATAAATGAGTAATAATTCCGTTTTAGATATAGAATATAATATTGAAAAAGATCGAATTGTGTTTGCAGATCATTTCAATAAACCATTATATGAATATAAAAATATTATATCATTAAAATCAATAATATATTTTGGAAATGAGTTTAATCAAGAATTAATAGGATTAACTCCTAATATTAAACAATTAATTCTTGGAAAAAAATTTAATAGATCACTTGATAATCTACCAGAAAACATTGAAAGTTTAATTTTTGTTCCTGATTCTGAATTTTATTATCCATTAAATTATCTTAATAATGTGGTTAAGGAACTAATATTAAATGATAATTATGACACTAAAATAAAAAAATTTCCATATAATTTAAATAAATTAAAACTGCCTAAAAATTATAGTTTTGAAATTGAGGAATTTCCTCCTAATCTTAAATATTTAGATATTGGTGATAATTATAATTTTGGATTAAACATGCTACCACCTCAACTAGAAACATTGATTATTGGAGAAAGTTTTAATTCATTTATTAATTATCCTCCAGAACTTAAATATTTAATATTCAAACACAATTCTGAATTTAATCAAGAACTTATCAGTTTACCACCAAAATTAGTTTATTTAGAATTAAATTCAAAATATTCAATTCCTATTAATAGTCTACCTGATACCGTTCTATGTATTAGTTTTGGAGAAAACTATTCAGGACAAATTAACAAATTTCCAAGATCAGTTTTAAAATTTAAATTCCCTAAAAATTTTAAATATTGTTTTATAGAGTTGCCTGAAAATCTTAGAAAAATAGAATTATATGCTGATTATTTATACATAAATGATTTTATTATGAAGTATCCTCTTATTGATCTTATTATACATAAAAATTGATTTTTTTAATCTAATGTTAAGATAATATATATATATTACATAATGTCTTTATTAAAAAATAATTCACTTAATATAGAAGAATCTAGATTAACATCTGAAATAAGTTTAAAAAATCTTTCAATAAGTATTTCTCCAAGTTCTGATTCTGATATATTTTGTGATATGTTTTCTAATGAAAAACTAAAACCTAAAAATTATAAAAAATTAATTATATCACCAAACTCTGCTTTTACTCCAGTTATTCCTAAAAATATAGTTACTAAAGTTAGTATAAATCTAGAAGAACCTATGCATATTAATTATTTAAAACCTGTAACAGAACAAGTTTTATTAAAAAATTTTGAACCACCTCAAAAAAAAACTAAAAGAGAAATTTAGTTTTTAAATTTGTATGAAAGATAAAATGAATTTTTTATAAAAAATAAATAATGAAACCAGACAACAAAATCTTTAATAACTATCTTATTTTTATATTTAATTTTGTATATTTGATTTAAACATAAATTATCAACAAGTTTAACATATTCTTCACACAATTTTTTATCTGTTGCTAACTTTATCATATATTTATATAAATATTTTTCGTCACTTTTTAATAATAATCGAATTACATTATCACATTCATTAAACAACTCGTGTATTTTAATTTTAGGATCAGTTATAAAAACAAAATCATTTGAAGCCAATGGTTTAATTGTTACTGTATCTATCAAAATTATATCTAGACCATTATAATCTTGTGTTTTTATTATCTTGTTAATAATATCTAAAATTTCTTGATATAATTTAATTACTTCAGATATTGTTATCTTTCTAATTTTTATAATTATACTATCTAATTTTTTTAATAACTGTTTAGGATTATCAAAAGGAACTAATCTACTTAATTGATTATTTGTGTCAAATGAAAACCCTAATTTTGTATAAAAACCTACACCATTTTGAATGTATTTTAAAAAACTTAAATCAATTTTATTTGTAGGATCATTTTCACATATTACACTAGATGAATCATATAGAAAAGTTTTATTAACACCTAGTTTTTTATTAATTGCTAAAACTAATTTAACCATTAAAGATCCAGAAATATTATATGTTTTATGTATTTCTGCTATATAACTGTTTGAATTTTTTTTCTTCTCAAAAATATCATAGAAATCTATTTTAAAAGGTAGAAGTGTATCAAAAGAATATTTTTCATAATATTTCATTCTATAAAAAGAAAAATTATTAGTATCAAATGAAATATATTCAAGAATAACAACACATTCCAAATCAAAATATTTAATTTTAAATTTTTTTCCAAATTTTTTATGTAAAAATTTAAGATTTTTTTGTAAATTTTTTGATAACTTTATTTTTTCATCATTTAGATCAAATATTTTTAAATTATTTTGAGAATTATTCGATAAACTAGTCATTGTTTTTATTATATAAACTCTATAAAATATTTTTATTATTTTCCAAATTTTTTTACTTTTACACCCTTAAAATAATCTATTATACTCTGTTCTGTTTCAGGATTTGAATAAGTATATAGAGGATAAAAATTTTCAGTTGATATATAATTATCATATTCATTTTGTGAATTAACTATATTTACTAGATTTCCATAAGTTTGACAAAAAGTATTTGTTATATTAGTTAAATTTTGTGTATTACTAATATTATTTTTAAGTTTTTTAACATCATAATGACTTGAGGAATCTATTTCCTCAAATAATCTTTTACTACTCATCTTTTTATAATCAATTATAAATCGAATTATATTATATATAACATAATAAATATATATTATAATTCAATTTTTATCAACCTGTATACAATTTATTATATATATAAAATTATAATGAAAATCCCATCCAATCAACAAAAAATTATAAAACCTATTATTAAAAAGAAAATGGAAAAATATGCATTATTAATAGGGTGTAATTATACTAAAACTCCTCAATACAGATTAAATGGTTGTATATATGATGTTGTTGAAATGAAAAAAATATTAATAGATGTATTTAAATATAATGAAAATAATATAATATTATTATCAGATGATACTACTGATCCAAACACAGATAACATTATAAATAATTTAATAAAATTAGTTAAATTATCTAACAATGCTGGTGAAATATATTTACATTATTCAGGTCATGGTACTCAGGTTGTTGACAAATCAAATGATGAAACTGATGGTAAAGATGAAGGAATTTGTCCTACAGATTTTCCTACTAAAGGAATTTTAACAGATGATCTTATGTACAATTTATTTTTTTCTAAAGTAAATCCTAATTGTAGAGTTATTTGTGTTTTTGATAGTTGTTCTAGTGCATCAGTTTCTGATTTAGAAAATTCTTGGTTATATAATGGTAACAAGCTTATTAAAACAACAATGACTAAAAGAAAACCATTAAATAAAAGAATATATGTTTTATCTGGATGTCTAGACAATTTATATTCATACGAAACTACTGATAAAGACACTGGTAAAAACTGTGGAGCTCTATCTTATTATTTAAGAAAAGTTCTTCAGGAAAATAATTGGATTTTATCTATAGATACACTTTTAACACATTTAAGAAACAAACTTACATTAAATAAAATTCAACAAAATCCAGTATTAACTGTAGGATTTATTTGTGATAAAAATGAACTAGTTTTTGTAAATCCAAAACCTTAATTTTTATTTATTTTTCTTAAAAATTTGAAGATATATTATTAAATATCTTTGAATGAATTATTTTTATATTTTTATAATATTAGCTCAATTTTATTTAGTTTTAGCTCAAGAAATTATTTATCCAGAACCATGTCCTCTTAATTACAAATATAAATATTATCCAAAAAACATTCCATATCCAAAAAATATTCCATATCCAAAAACTGAAAATACAAATCCTTGTTCTATGTCTAATTCTAATCCTAATATTACTGTAAATAATTTGCGTGTTGATGAAAAACAATTTGAAAAAGATGTTGAAAAAGAATTAAAAAAAAATCTTGTTTATTTAAGATTAATGCCTCAAATAAGGATTATAGATCATTAAGATCACCAGGATCACTATAATACTCTGAAATTACTTCTAAATTATATACAGTTTCTAAATGTAATTTCATTTGTTCTATTCCTTTAATAAATATATTATAATCTTGACACCAATTAGCAAACAAAATATGCTTACCATAAATATCTTTAACACAAAGTCTTGCAAATTTATTGGTCCAACTATCTCTATAACATGGATATGATAAAACATAACCTAATTTTCTATTTTCAAGTGAAGAAGTTTCTCTTTCATCTAAATTAATAATATCATAAACTACTTCTTTAGTATCTAGAACCATATTAATAAAATTTATATTAAAAATAAGAAAAATTAATGTTCCTTGTTTATGTTTTTTTGTTGTAATTTGTGGTAATTCTAATACTTTTTCTAATATTTTTATAAAATCTTCATGATTTTTATAATCAATATGTTGAATTAAAAAACTAGTTCTCTTTTTACCCAAAACTAATAAAGTATTATAATATATTGGTAAACAATTGTTTCTTTGTTCATCACATCCATTTATATAACAAAAGTCTTTACAAAAATTATATAATTCTATTACTTTTGTATTTGGTATTAACATGGACATGTATATATTAGTATTATTTTATTCTTTTATTCAAATTTTTATATAATCAAAATTACTTAAATAAATATTACTTATTAATAAGTAATATGCCTCCAAAAAAAAATAAACAAAATGAAAAACCTGAAGAACCAGTTATTCAACAACCAGTTATTCAACAACCACCACTTCCTCCACCACCCCAACCAAAAAAAGTAGGTAAAAAAGCAAAGAAAATAGTTGAATATGATTCTGAACATGAAGAAGTTGAAGAAGTTAATAATGGTAATAATGATAATATAAACAATAATCCTGATTTTAAATCTCAATTTGAAACAATGCTTAAAATTAACAAGCCAGAGGATGATCTTGATTGTAAGGTTGATATTCCTGATAATTACAGATGTGACTTTAAAAAAATAAAGGAGGGTTCACTTTTATATAGACCAGCTAGAATTGTAGTACTAGATAAAAATATAAATACTTCGAATTCTAAAGTAAGAAACCAGGATCTACATAAAAATGGTTTAGAAGCTGATTGGAATTTAGGTCATGATCTAATTTATAAACAATGTTGGACACCTGATCAGTACAGAAAGGTAGAAAAAGTATCAACTTCTCAGCTTGCTCACAAATTAAAAGAAGAAGTAGGTGATTGTATTTGTAAAGTAGAATTTACAAAAAATCCAGATATATCAGAGATGGCTACATTAATTAGAAATGGAAGTCAATTAATTGAGAATTCTGGAGTTTCTGAAGCTGAAAAAATAAAGATGTATAAAAAACTTTATGAACGTTCTCAAAAAGGTGAATATAGAATTATGAGAGGATATATTGTTAGAGGAGAAGATATGCAACTTGAACAAACTGATATTGGTATGATTAAGTTCTTAGATGCAGATTTATTAGCAAAAGGAGAAATGGCCGAAAGACTAGTAAATGTTAAAAATATTAACAGTCTAACATTTAAACTTGTAAAGTACCAACTTAAATAAATTTGTTTTTTAATTAATAAGATAATTATTAAATTTTATAATAATTATTCATCATGTGAACTAAAAATTATTCCATTAAATAGTGGATCTATTTTAGTTGGATTTTCACGTAATACTAATTCTTCTAGACTAGTATATCTTTTTTCTATACCCTGTGCATTAACAAAAAATAGTGTTGTATAACGAGTTGTTCTAGTAGGATCTGATGCATAAGGACAAATCACTCTAGTCCAAGTATCATCTTTATCAATCTTCATTTTTATTTTGTGTCTAATAATTTCTAAGGAATCGCCTATTTGCGTATAAGCACAATAATTTCTAGTTTCATTTCTAAATTGCCAAATATATATTTTTAGTGACATTTTTGTGTAGTTATTTATTATATATATTAAATAGATGTTAAACAAAAATATTCAATTTTTATAGTGATTATTACTAAAAATAAAATTTAATATTAAATAATAATATAGGTAAATTAAGAATAATGAAAAAATATTTTTTAACATTTAGTGGAGGAGATATAAATTATTTTGAAGCATTAAGAAGAATAGAAATACAAGCTGAATCTATAAATTTATTTGATAAGATTTATGCGTTTAGTACATATGATCTAGTTAAAGATGATGAGTTCTGGGATACCCATGGTAATTTTATATCTAATTATAAAAGAGGATTTGGTTATTGGCTTTGGAAACCATATTTGATCCTTAAAATACTTAATAAAATGGCTGAAGGAGATATTTTAATTTATGCAGATTCTGGTTGTGAGATTGACATTAGAAACAAAAAAAAATTATTAGATTTAATAAAAACTATTAATAAAGATTTAGTAGTAGGGAGTTTTACCGATATCGAAAAAAATTGGACTAAAAAAGATTTAATAACTTATTTAGAAATGGATGATCCTAAATATCTAGATACTCCACAACATCAAGCTACAGTAATTGGGTTAAAGAAATGTAAACAAGTTATGTTGCTTGTAAATTTATGGTATAAAATTTCTAGTAAATACCATTATATTGATGATAGTCCATCGGAAAAACAAAACTATCCTTCATTTCAAGAACATAGACATGATCAGTCTATTTTTAGTTTGTTGACAAAAAAATTTAATTTGTTTTCTAAAAAAACATTTAAGGGTGTAATTTATATGAGCAGAAATAGAACTGGAAAAAGTAAAATATGGTAAAATAAATTATATATCTTGTAATAAAACTAGTATTTGTTGTAAAACAGCAAGATGTTCATCTTTATTAATAGATATAGTATTATGTATAAATCTTTGACATATAGGACATTTTTTATAATGCTTTTGTTTTGTCCATTTTAATAAACATTTTAAATGATAACAATTTGAACATCCAAAACAAATTGTTATTTCATTATTTATCTCTTCATAACATATTACACATTCTGGTTCAGAATTTTCTGTTATAGTCTTTTTCTCTTTTTCTATTAATTGTGGATAAACAGTATTTACAAACATTTCTATTAAAATTAATGTTTTTTGTTTAAAATAATTTGATCTATTTTTTAACCATTCACATATTTTTACTATAAATTCATCTCTACTTATATTTTTGTTATTATTGATAAAATAATGTTTATTAGTTCGATCAAATAATAACAAATATGGATAATAAACTGATCTTAAAATCAAAGACAAAATAAAAGTTTTTGGAATTTCATGTAAATCACTTTCTATTAAATTATTTATAAATAAATCAAATAATGTATTAGAATTAATTTCAATAATATCTTTTAGCATTCTAGTAATTTCTATTGTATCAAATTCATTAGTTAAATTAATTATTTTGATATTGTTTTGAAATATTTTACTATAAAATTCTTCTATTATTTCAGGAATACTGTTATTATAACAATACTCTTCTTCTTCACCATTATTTTTTAAAAATTTTATATACAATTTGTTTATCCAATATAATAAATTATATGAATACGGATCATGTTCTTTTACATCGTTTATTTTTTCAAATAGTTCATAATAATCTTCATGTTCAACATCTAAATCTAAATAATTTATAAATGAATCTAATATTTCAGTATTAGGTTTAATTTTAATTAATTCTGTCATCACACTATAATCTATTTCTACTAACTCTATTAAAATATTTAACCAAAATGCTGACAAATTAGTACTTAAAACTATATTTGAACAGTAAATAAATATTTCATAAAAAGAAACTATTACATTATTTTCAAAATCGTCTATTTGATTATCAGAAAGTTCAGTTTCTTCTTTTAAACATATTGGATTACTAATTATACCTAGTTTAAATAATTGGATTATTAAATCTTTTAATAATAACAAATTATTTTTAAATTCCTCTTCATTTTTTTCTAAAATATTTGTACAAGTTTCAAATTCAAATATTGTTCCAAATACTTTATAAAAAATAAATATTATAAATCTTGTGTTCATTTTATATTTGTCATCTTCCAAAAGTTTATTATATACTGTTTGTAGATTTTTAATATCTGTATCATTATTATAATAAATTAATAAAGTAAATATTGTATCTACTTTACTTTCGGTTATATTTTCTTTTACATTATTTGTATAAACCTCAAATAATATATTAAACAATATGTCTTTTTCTTTTTTAATATGTTTTAGTCCATAATTAAACTTGGTAAAAAAACTATTGATTTTTCCATCAAAATCTCCATTTAAAAAGTTATTATCTATTTTAGTATTATTTAATAAATCTAATAAAAAAACTTCATATGCTGGAAATACATATTTTTTCTCTTTTAACTTATTAATTATGTATAAACTATCCATATTTTATATATAATAAACTATTATAATTACTAGTGTTTATATATGTATAAAATTGATTTTTATATTAAATATTATAATAATTATATTATTATGTTACAATCTCATTCAATTACTTCATTTAACCAAGTTAATATAATACCTAATTCTTTAATTGTTTTGGATATTGATGATACTATTTTAGGATTTGATGGTATAGATGATAAATGGTGGATTGACCGTATTCAATATTATATGGAAAAATCTTATGATTATAAAACTGCAGATCATATGGCTTTAACTGATTGGATTAACTATATTAAAGTTAATAAGCCTAAATTACTTGATAAAATTAATTTTCTTGAATTCTTAGATTCAGCATATAAATTAGGCTGTGAAGTTATTTTATTAACAGCAAGAAAAGAATGTTTTAAAGAATTAACATATCAACATGTTAAAGATTTAGATATTGATATAGAAACAGACAAAATATATTTTAATGAAAATAAAGGAATTGAGCTTAAAAATATTTTAGAAAATAAATATACAAATTATAAAAATATTATATTTATTGATGACAATATTAAAAATATTATAAATGTTCAAAATACTTTCGAAAATGTTGATTATAATACTAATTTATACAAAATATATCATTTCTAAAATATACTTTTGACAAACTCATTACATTACAAATATAAATCTAAAAAAATTAGATACAAAATTTAAGACATTGATTTTTTTAACACCTTTTTCATAATAACATCTGTATTGGAGTTCACCACAATCATTATATGTGTTAAATTCTCCATCTAGCTTGCCTTCAAAATATGAACACTGTTGAATTACTGTACCAAAGTCAGTATCATAATATATCTCTTCTCCATGTTTTAATCCTTCTTGATAATGACATTTGAACATAA
>JACCDO011579189.1_pt1 | contig 15131 bp, 10 predicted proteins | sample 7446101 | NCBI WGS metagenome assembly JACCDO01 (sample SAMN15323440, study PRJNA562643) | freshwater metagenome | isolation source: river surface water | place: USA:Blue River Watershed | collected 2017-08-16
CCCAGTCTTGGAGAATGGACTGGCGATGTCGTGTTTCCTACAACGCATCAAGGTGCCCATAACGCCCTAGATCGCTTTGTCAAACAACGCCTGGCCAAGTTCGGTCCCTATGAAGATGCTATTCAAGAAGATGGGGATTTCCTCTATCATTCCGTTCTGAGTGCAACCATTAACATTGGTCTATTAACACCGGTGGAAGTGTTGGAAACTGTGGTAGCGTACGGAAAAGCCCACAAAATCCCCTTGCCCTCCCTGGAAGGCTTTGTTGCTCAGGTACTCGGTTGGCGTGAATATATGCGTGCTGTATACATCCGAATTCCTACACACCCCAAGGATCGTCTGGGCCATCGGCGGTCTTTAGGCTCCGCCTGGTATGAAGGAACCACCGGTCTCCTTCCAGTGGATACTGCAATTGCCCGTGTCAAGGAAAATGCCTACTTGCATCATATTGAGCGTCTGATGATTGTAGGAAATGCCATGTTTCTCTGCGAAATCCGGCCCACCGAGGTATACCGATGGTTTATGGAGATGTTTGCGGATTCCTGGGACTGGGTTATGGTAGGCAATGTGTATTACATGAGTCAATGGGCATCCGATGCGATTACCACAAAGCCCTACATAAGCTCCTCAGCATATGTACTACGCATGTCGGATTATGGGAAAGGGGATTGGTGTACGGACTGGGATGCCCTGTATTGGGCAACAATTCATCGACATGCTGCACTCATTAAGAAGAATTATCGTATGGCGGCTCAGGTCAGCTTCTGGGAGAAGAAGACCGCAGCCGAAAAGAAGGCAATTCAAGATCGTGTCGTTGATGTGTATTTACGATTGTAATTAAGATGTATTTCAAAGACAGGGTGATACAATCATTCAATCTTTGCTATAAGAAATTAAGGTGTTTACAGAGTCAGCTTGGTACGCATCAGCACAGTGCAGTTGGGGAAGTCTTGCAGGTTAGGGCGAGTGGTGCTGGTGGAGTCAGCGGCAGTGGCCACGCTGATCTTGCTGCCAGTGTCCACGTACACGCTGGAGTCGCCGGTGCGGATAGCATTACGCACCACAGGGGCACTGATCTGGCTGGCAGGGAACTTGAAGGTCACCAAGAAAGCCAGGGTATCGCCGGTAACGAAGGGCATATCCTTGTAGTCGGCATCGTTGGCGGTAGTGCGGCGCATCAGAGAGCTGTCCTGGAAACGCTCAGGAGCCAGGGCGAAGATCTGCTCGTAGATGTTCTGGCGCAGAGCAGCGGCAGCAACACCCTGCTCAGTAGCACTGGAACCGCAGATCTGGCTGGCCAGAGCCTGGGAGATGATCTCGGAGGCACTGTCTCCACCGCGGCTCAGGGTAATGTCAATCACACCAGTGGTAGCGGCCAGACCAATCACCTTGGACAAGTTGTCGTACAGGTACTCCTGCAGGTAAGCCTTCAGGGTAGAACCGGAGGAAGTACCGGCGGTGTGGGTATCCTTGTCCACGTAGTACTTCACGGGGTCGCTAGTAGTGTTGCGGGCACTGTCATCAGCGTACACCACACCAGAGGCCATCTCGATGTTGCGCAGATCACCACCCTCCAGGGCAGCCTTGAACAGAGCCTTCACCACAGCGGTACCATCGGCGTAGGTGCCAATGGCACCACCGCTAATGTCCACAACCACCTGGGTCTGGTCAGCGGCATCCTCCTTCCAGATGAAGGTGGAACCCAGCTCAACCACAGTAGGGTTGCCGGAGGCAGTCTCGTACTGCAGAGGCAGGTTCACATGGTTGTAGGACACGGTCTCACCCTGCACAGTCACAGCAGTAGCGAAGTTTCCGGCATCAATCTCAATAGGGATGTTAATGTCAATGGGGGTGTAGGACATTTGTGTTTATACACAGGTATTTGAAAAAAAATCAGGCATTTCGGGTTGCCTTTCGGGGCTTTCGGGTTGCCTTTCGGGACTTTCGGGACTTTTGGGTTGCCTTTCGGGTTGTCCTGGTCTTCCGTACTCCGCCATACAAAGACAAACGCGAATGAATTGCAGTATTCAACAGAGGTGTACGAGAGTCCAGGAACTCTTTGGAAAGACTCCAGTCATCAATGACCGGGTTCAAAAAAATCATGGATTGCTCCTGGGGAGTTAGAATAGTTCCTATATCGCTAACAGGTGCAACTCCGCCCCTATGCTTATAGGAATGACTGCGTGTTTTCCGCATTTGTTAATACGGAATATATTAACTTGGTGGTGGAACAGGTTCATCCCATTCAAAATCATACGTGGAATAAATAATATACAATTTATTCAAATCATAGTTAAATCCAGGAGGAATTCCGAAAATCTGATTGTAATACAATCGGGCTACAATGGCTGCACCCAATTGAATATCATTCACTGAATACTCTGTAGAAGCCAGTTTTGCTGCACTATCCGGAATAGGCTGCATACGAGCCAACATAAGTGTCATAAGTTTCAAGGATCCCAACACATTATCCAAGAAACGTACGTTTTCACTCGTTTCTTTCTGGGATGAATTCGCCAATGCATTCGTTGCTGCATTTAAAAATCCGGGCATTCTTGTTATGTTTCAATATTAAAAATGACTATAAAACGTACGGTGGGTGTAGGAATTGTCGTGTTTTTATAAAACTCTCCAATGGTAGTTTCAGAGCCATTAATATAGGTTTGCGAAAAGTCAAGGGTAAGATAAAATGATAACTTATCACCTGTCTCAAACGGGATTGGTTGCCATTCATCATCGCGACCTGCCGGAAACCGTTCTGGAGATTCAGCAAAATATTGTTCATACAAGTATTGTCGTAAATCACGATTTGCCTCAAATGTATTCAGCAATGCATCAATAAGACCAGTATATATGTCTTGTGTACGCGGGATTTGCACAAGTGATCTACAGGCATCAAGACCGATGAGTTTTCCTAATTCACCGGCAAAGGTATTTTCAAGATGTTCTAAAAAGAATAATTCCACACTTAAATCACTTATAAACTTGTTATTTTCTATGGCAGTTGTTAATACAGTGGAAATACCTGGTCTATCCCGTATTTGAACATCCACAGTATCTTGTGGAACTCCTTCACGATATTGAATGGCATATCGAAGTGAGTGTAGGGAATTCTGGAGTGTTGTTTCAACAGGTACAGGAGTATCCGAATACTGCAATTGAAGTCCCAGGACTTCCACACTCGATGGAACATTTCCCATAACAATATTTATGGGAAGTAGAATATGTACCATATTTACGTTATATCCTCTATTTAATTATAGCGGATATAACTAGATAAATGAGTTTTCATTTGAACCACAATCCATTTATTCGGAGGCGTATTGTAAGTATTGACAGTCGTTTTCGGGATCCCGTTTATGTTAGCCCTTCGGATTTTGTATATCCCCTTACCTTTCCTATTCGCAATGTCATTTCAGTTCGTATGTCAAGTATAGAGTTTCCCAATACCTATTTTGTATTTTCGGCGGATAAAGGGAATACCACAATGAGCATTGCATTTCCAGGGTATGCAGGTGTGCCGAAACTGACTATTACTATTGGTGATGCAAACTATTCAACCATTCCGGGTGATACAGATAATTTAGTGGTTGTAATTGCTACAGCAATTCAGAATGCCTATTTGCCATATATTGGTGTTTCTGGTTTTCCTGATCCCATGATTGATGTTTCAATCAACACACGAACTGGTCATGTAACAATCGGATCCTATTCTTCGCCTCCCGTTCCCTTTACTCTGGACTTTACAGGCGGGCAATTTGATCGCAGGGCATACGATTGGGGATTGGGGTACAACTTGGGATTTCCTAACAAAGAATATCCAATTGCTGCAACATCCTTTACAGGATCTGCCATCATTGATACAATTGGTCCAGCCTATTTGCTGCTGCAATTGAACGGGATTGAACCCATTCAACATTATACACCGGATAAAAACATGATTTCGGCCTTTGCGAAGCTGGTTATGGTAGGAAATAAAAACGAAGTTATTTATGATGATGGGTCATCATACAATACCAAGGAATATCGATTCCAGCAACCTATTGATTTTTTCCAAATTCATCCACGCATTGTGGATACCTATGGTGAAACTGTGGACCTAAATGGAAAAAACTACTCTTTTACCTTGGAAATTGAAGAAATTATCAATATGGGGGCTTACAAACAATACAGAGATATGCTGCTTACTCGGCCTGCGGATTGGGTACCAACATATGCGGTATAACCGTACTTACGTTATTTTTACATTGCTGAGTGCTTCACGTCCCTGAGCAATTGTAGCCAAAATCGAATTTGTATCAGGATCACGACGAATAATACGAGCCATAACATCGGAAATCGCTATACGAATATCCGTGAATTTCAATAATTCTTCTCCGGAGTTCGATACAGGTACAATATTGTTTGTGGAAAGAGGTAAGGCTTTTGCTAAATAGGAAGAGCCAACTGAGTTGAGTAAAAACGAGGCTCCGGTTCGGGGCATTCTATAGAGTTTTTTTATTCTTCCTTAACATAAACCATGAGCACTCCTAAGTTCTTTGTAGATGGTGTTTTGCAGACTGATGTGTATGTTCCACTGACTGATGCTCCTTCTGCACAGAGGTTTATTGAGACCTTTGCAGGTAAATTTTATAAGTTGAGAGGTGTTAAATATGTTGATGCTACATCTTCAACAACTGTGAGTGTCGAGGTAGGTGGATCAACATTTACTTTTGGTACACAGGATCAGGTATTTAACTATGCCTATTGGCTGGGTGGTTCACCAAGCGATTCCAGTGTTCCTGATATGTATTTCTATGATCTCTCAGGTTCTTCTGTAGCTGGATCTACTATTCCTCTGATTTCTGAGACAAATCTGAATAAGGGTGGTGCAGGTATGTATCTGATCGCAGTAGTGGATAAGTACCAAGATCTGACAAGTCAGGAATATGACAGCTTTATACAACTACGTATTGGTGGTATGGATCCATCTGCTGCATATGCTACCTTTAATAAGTCAATGGTGTCTTCTCAAATTATGGTATTCAAACAGAATGTTTGGAGTGCAATTGGTGCAGCTGTAGGAAGTTGGAATGTTGATGTACCTCTTACCAAGAATGGTCTGGTGTATACTGCTACAGGTGTACAGATGACTCAGGGTCAAGAATATAAGTTTAGGTCATACAATAATTGGCAAAGTGGTGGTGCTGGTGGTATTCCTGATCTTGAACGGGATCCTGCCACTGAACGTCTGACTTTGACCGCCGGGTCCAACATGGTGTTTATGAGCAAGACTGGTACATATGATCTAACTATTGATTTTTCCAAGCCCGCAAGTGGCTTTGGATTCACCATTCGGTTCAACTCTGTAGATGGATACACCCCCATTGACATCAATATCCCTATTGAGATCGATGCCGGTTCTTTCGCTACTGCAGTGACTGTGCAGGGCGAGACTGTTGCATACAACCACTTCAACCTGCCCCTGCAGTATCAGACCCAGAGCGGTGATGCAACTCTGCAGGATGTTGCCCAGGTGTTCCAGTTCAAGGAGGACTCTGTGGACCAGACTCAGGTGGTTGTGGATGTGTACCAGAGTGCCATTGGTTCCTTTGCCAATGGTCAGGCTGTTATCAAGGCTCTGTTCAAGTCTGCTCTGGATGCCAATGTGCTGTACAACATTGATATGACCGAAGGCCCTGTGTACGCCGATGACAGTGCTCGCGATACTTCTGCAGACCCCGTGAAGTTCTATGTGGACAAGGATACTCACAACGCTGGTGTTGCTCTGGGTTCCACTCTGAAGAGCTACCTGCAGGAGTACCTGTACGACAACTTGAGTGCTACAATTGGTCTGGCCGCCACCTCTGGTGCTATTGATATTACCATGAGCCGTTCAGGTGTGGATGCCTCTGAGATTATTGCTGAGGCTCTGGCTAGCCAGATTTGCGGATCCAGTGCTAGCGAACAGGGTGTTGCCGCCGCTGCACTCCGCCAGAACATTTATGAGCAGATCTTTACTCTGGCTCCTGAGCGTTTCCAGGACAGTGCTCTGATGCGTAAGAACACTGCGAATGATGCAGCGTACAAGAACCTGCCTCTGGTTCCTGGAGACTCTCTGGCTTTCCTGGTGACCTTCAAGTTCCCTGCTGCTCAGATCAGTGCCCCTGTTATCCGCAACGCCATTCGTACTGGTAACTCCTCTACCTATGTGGACACTGGCAGCAAGATCCAGGTCACTACTGCTGCCGATTCCACTAGCACTACTCGCCCTAACCTGCAAGACTTCCCTAACTGCACTGTGCTGATGCGTACTAAGCTGGTTGCCACTGGTGCTGTTCCTGTGCGTGTGTACACTCGCTATGGCCCTGCCCCTTCCTCCATTCCTGCCAGCCCTGCCTCCCTCACCAGTGGTGTCATTGTGGATAATGTGCTAACCCATAGCAAGACTCTGTCCCGCAACTGGAATGGTTCTTTCGGTGGCCCTAATATTTATTTCAGGACCAAGGCGTTTGCCCACGGCTACATTGGCTCCTCCTCCAAGGTCATTATTCGCCTGGATGGAACCGAGTACGATATTGACATTGTCGAGCGTGGAAACTGGCGTGTGTCTAGCGCTGTCCCTGACCCTCGGTTCTTCTTCTATGATCTGCTGGAGCGTGATGCAGCCAAGAAGGCCGCAAACCCCGATGGCGTTTCGGTTCCTTCCTACAGTAAGGCCTCTCCTAACGGCGGTGATGGTCTGTATCTGTTTGTTATCATGGAGAACTATGATACTGCTAGCACCTACACTACTGTTGTCAGACGTACTGTTGCTATCATGAAGATTAACAACTATGGTATTCGTGGGTCCGCTTTCGATGGATTTAGTGCACCCTTTAAGACTCTGACCGCTACTGCCGATCCTTATGTGTTTACACTGAGCAATGTTACTGTGCAGCCTGGTCAATTCTTCCTGTCTGCAAACAATAGGCAGACCGGTGCACCATCTTTAGGTGTGTACGATGGTTTGGCCACATTTAACGATGCTGCTGTAGATACTTCTATTGGTGAGATTGCTCTTGCTGATCCTGCTACGAGCGGGGCTTATCTGACCTTTTCAGGTGCAGCCGGTGTGTACAACCTCACCTTCACTGTGCGTGATCCTGACAATGTCAGCTTCGAAATGACTCCTGCTTAATAACACACTATTCTCTTAATTCATGTAAGAAACCATTATTTCCTACATGAATTCCTAAATCTATAATTTATATACGTAAAAGAACATCAATTAACTCCCGTACTTCATCTTCCCACCGGTACTTCAAAACAGTCTCGCGGGCTGCCTGACTATGCTTAGCACGCAAGTCGGAATCCAACAGATATTCCTCAATCGCCAGGCATAGATCAGCCGGTGCCACAACTTCGGCGATTCCTCCTAGCGAAGAATACGCATAAGGAATATAATAGGACCGTTCAGGTTTTACCAACATGGTATTGTCAGGCCGGCAGAAGTCTTTAAACCCCCCAACATCTGGAACGACTTGGGGAACTCCGCAACCCATGGCTTCGAAATTGCACAGACCAAATCCTTCTCCCTCGGCAGCCGATACACCAATGTCCGCCATACAATACAGTTCATTTACAGTTTCATCTGTGTAATTCATGGCAGTTTTGGTTATCATGAGTTTGTGCAGGTGTTGTTCGACAGGAACACGGCGTTTGATGAGTTCACGAGTATAAATTTCGTGCATTGGAAATCCTCCGAGTTCTCCGCCATCACATACACAAAGAAGACCAATGGGTTTTGTAGGATAACGGGCAACCAATTCGGCCAGGGCAGTTACCAGAATGTCATAGCGTTTCCGTGGTGTATTGCGATTAATATTGACCATCAAGAACAAGTTTTCAGGAAGCCCGTGTTTTTTGCGGAGTTCGGTGCGATTCATAGGTTTGTAAAGATTGGCATCAAATCCATGACGAAGAATATGGATGGGTTTTTGGATGCCCTGAGCAGCCAGACATTCTTTCCAGAACTGAGTAAAAGCAAAGTATACATCGGCATCTCTATCAATGCGGGCCAATAGGTCAGGTCGCTGTGTTGTATAGACTTGATCGAAATAAATGATCATCTTGTAGGATCGTTGGCCTGCTGGAAAGACCTCTTGCAACTTGTCTAAGAAACTTGTTATAACTGCGGCATCATTGTATAGCATGATTACATCGGGTTGAAAGGACTTGACTACAGCAGGAAGTTGAGAGTATCCGAACCCTTGTTCTTTCGGAGCTCCTTCTGCCTCCGCTTTTGCTGGATCATACACTTTGACATTCGAGGGATAGACACGGTAATCGGGACCAATATCGAAAAACCGTTGAAATCCGAAATGCATCAATTCAATGTCTGGGCATTTTGCGAGCTGTTGAACTAGATTATAGGACACCTTGCTATATCCTGTGGTTTGTTGGGCATGTGTGGATACCAACAAGAATCGTTTTTTGCGTTGATGCGTGCCTGAATTTCCAACACGCACCAATAAATCATTCAATACACTAAAATCGGGCATTCTACTTATGAGGAAAGAGCCATCTTTATATTCGCACGCACTTCGGCTTTCTTGGCGGCCCACCACTCCAGAGTTCGCTTGCGATGTTCTTCCATAACAGCGGCATTGGATGCGAGTTTAGAGAGGATGTTGGGAGCATCGGTCCACGAAGGAATAGCCAGGAATGGATGAGGTCCATACATGGATCGCATTTCGTCTTCGCATCCATGGGAATCGGATGGGACATATACAGGGATGCAACCATGTTCCAGGGCTTCGTAGAAGCGGAAGGATTCGAGAGCCTTGTATCCACGAAGACAAGGGACAAATTTGGTCTGTCGCAACATGGAACAATATGCATGTGGTTCGAGGGCTAACTTGTCGCCCCATTTGGCCATTGTTTCTACACGATGCGGCTCGACCTTCTTGAGAGTTGTAAGAACTTCGGAACGTCCTGCACGATCCATAGATCCCGCAAAACTCCAAGTTAAACTACGATCTGCAAATGAGTTGGGTTCCCCAAGACCTTTTCCTGAACGACCCTTGGCATATCCAAGAGGGATAACGGAGACTTTGGAAGATAGGCCAGGTCGCCAATAGTTTCGGAACACATGTTTGACTGCCGGAGAATCATACAAAGTAATTGGACTTTGCCCTAGCTCATCGGAAATATGGAGGAGAATACATTGTTTGCCGACCTGTACAAATGCCTGAAGAATCTGTTCAAAGACAGACGAAACAGAAGCACTTCCTGTATTCATGTAGAGAAGCACTGGAATTCCTTGGTACGCAAAGACATCCGATAGATTAGAAAATGTACGCCATTCAACACCATTGGGCATTATCTCATCGATCCATTCATACTCATACAAAGTAGACACATCCATACCTGCAACACAGAATAGAGGTGTTTTTTGCAGGGCGGAAATTCCTGAGGTATCCAGGGCTACTACAGAGTTGGTATTAGTAAGTTCAGTATTCATATTCCAGTGTTTGCAAACAGCAAGCCATACAGAGTCTTTGAGTAATCCCTGTGTTTGCAGGAATTGTGAGATTCTCGATCGGTGCTGAGCCATTTCAGGATTACTGGTCAGAATCAGTTGTTCAAAAATACGGAACCATGACATATCCTGTAAGATTGCAGAAGGATTTTTCCAACTTTCCAGAATCAGTTCAAGACTACGTGCTGATTCTGCAGATTGTTTAAGGGCAATTGCTCGCAGAAACTGATTCCATACTGCTATCTTATCTGTAGGTTGTGCTGTAGGTTGTGCTGTAGGTTGTGCTGTAGGTTGTGCTGTAGGTTGTGCTGGGGGCTGTGCCGGTTTTGTTTCAGACATCTTCTTAGCATGTTCATCCTCCAAACGTTTACGTTCCTCCTCACTCAGAGGTTCTTGGACAACCGCAATGTCAATATGCTTCATTTGTTCCGCCAACGCCTTGACTATTTCCTCCTGTGAGAAATGATCGTTGTTATTCCACAAATCGCTGTCAAAAGTATCAAGACGAGCAAAGTTATTGAAATCAGATTTCTGGTACACCGGATCCTCCTCTTGGATACAAGTAGTCAACAAAGGTGTTGTAAAGTAAATATTCAATAGGCCATCTCCATGATTGACAATCATGTGATCACCACTGGTAAAAATACCCTTCTGTTGAATCAGCTGCATCAGTTTGGTTGCACCAGACTTTGTGAGAATGTAGGAATAATTGCAGAAATGGAAGTACCGGCGAGGCATTGGTCCAAACAAAGTGTTCTTGGCAACCCTGGCAAAATGTGGGTTCACGGGATCAATAATGGATGCAAATGCACTCTTGTTAGGAGGCAGAACGCCACCAAGGTAAATAACATCCGCATCGGCCGGAATGTGAGGAGCAGCAGTTCGCCAGTGTTCCGCCCAATCCGCACGGAATCGCACATCATCCTCCAGAATCAAATACGATCGTGCAACTGGATCAGAATACAACTTCTGCCAGAGTTCAAAATGGGACAGAGCACATCCGACAACTGACTTTTTCCATTTGAAGTCATTGTCGCGAAACAGGGCAGCAATCGCAGGTGTTAGAGTCATGGTCCGTCCATCCACTGCCTTCCATACATAGGTATGATCCTTCAAATGTGCATTTTTCTTAAAGGATTCCAAACGATCTTTACGGCGTTCCAGATTAATAACATATGCCTCATCAATTCCCTGAATAAGCGGCTGGAGCATTGTAGGAGATCCACGATGAACATAGAGAGGAGTTCCCCAATTTTCCGCAGTGCGTCGTGCACGATCGCAATACACTTCCTTAATGGGTATACGGGGTACAGTGTGTCGCAGGGTAAACAGACTGAGAATGGATTGATCATGTCGGTGTCCCTGACAGACAGGAGAATATGCTTTCCATTTCTCTCCACAAATTACTTCAGGCTTTCTTGCCCACACAAGAGCATCTGAATGAATCGATGCGTATCTTCCACCTACCTTAAATCCAACACATCCTGCCCAAATCTGCCTGCTTTTTCTTTCCGCCTCGAAAACACGGAACGCCTGGCAAAATTCAGGTTTGCACCAACGTTCATTGGTATTTTCCTCCGTATCTTCAATAATACACATATCTTTTGTAGCAATTTGTTTCCACAACATATCTAGCGAGGATACAATTTCTATACCGGAATCCAGATAGAGTACCATGGTTCCTACATCTCCCCTCTTCGCTTCCTCGGCATGCATCCAGAGTTTCCAGGCAAAATGTTGCGGCTCCCAAAACCCATGCCATCCTTGGTCTGTCATGGGGAATTCAACGATTTCGGCACCCTCCGCGGCAATCTTTGCACGATCTTCGGCGGATACTTCGGGCCATACATAGACACGAATTTCTGTGTTGGGACCCTCGACACGCCGAGCAGAACGTACAAAGAGTTGGGCAGATGATACAAAACGGGTATTTGCAGCTGTCAGTATACGACGTTTTTGTGAGGTATCCAGAGATGTTGGGGCTGCCGAAGGTTTAGTATGAAAGGTTTCCGCGGTGCTCCAAATATCCTTGGCAAACTGAATAGGACGCTGTAGGACTTTCTGAACGACCTTGCGTGCCACCTCCTCCATAACCCGTTCACACCAATGACGCTTGTAGGAAGTAAGTGCAGGAACCTCAGCCATTTTCCGCCAGGCCGCAGGATCCGCCTCCAGCCGCTCAATGAGAGCCCGCAGATCCTCAGGTGTCTGGACTGTGTTGGCATTCAGGAATCCCTTGGAATCGAAATCACGGTCCACAAACTTGTCGCCCCAATAAATGGGAACACATCCAGCCACCTTGGCATGAAACAGCTTCTCAGTGGTATATCCTGGAACCGATTCATTTTCAAATGCTAATACATATTTATAGTCTTTGTACCACTCCACTTTGGCCAGTTCACCACCGCCACCTCCTAGACCCGCTGGAATGGGACCACCTGGTAGATTACAAAAGAGCCGACCACCTGCATCCACACCCCGCCATTCATTCAGCACATGGAATGCCGTGTTGCGATTCTGGCAACGCGGGTTGGTTGCAACAAACCCACAAAACTTGGATTTCTTATCGAGCACCGCGGGATCCTGTTTCAAACAGGCAGCAAGAGGAACAGGTTTAGGATTCTGCACATCCTCTGGATTGGCTCCGAACCAGTTGATTTCCAGAACCCAGAGAGGAAGACGAATGTAAGAAGGATCCGGTGTGTATTGGAATCCCAGATTCAAGAAGGTATCTGCACCTTTACGAGGTGGTGCATTCTCGCCTGTGAAAAACACCTTGGGAATTCCTGCATACCGTGCATGGGCATCGCCGAACGGCCCATATATGATCAGAGTAGGATTCTGAGGACTGTAGGAAACTTTGAAACCTTGATGAGAACCTACCCATTGAAAGAGGGAGAGGAAGAAATTACAAGCAGGATTGAATTGATCCCACATATCACAGAACTGAATACGCAACTCCTTTTCATCCTTGACCTCCTTGATCTCCTCGATTTTCATAGAAGGTGCTTGGGATTGTAGAAGAGATCCAAGAACAACTTGAGTTCGTTCTTTGGAAAACGCTGCACGCAATGCAGCTCGACGAACTGTAAGAGCATCCTGGGCAAAAAAGCCTGTTCCTTGGCGATATTCGACATCCATACGTTTCCAACAGTCTGCCGCATCGCGAATCTGATTCAGCTCATAGAAATACCCATGTCCTTTGAGGAGAGTACAGTTATGAATAACTGGAATACCGGCATAGAGGGCATCCAAAAGATACCCTTTGAGAGGCCGGAATCGCTGATGCCCCAGAATAAATGCCTTTTCACGGCAAAGATCTGGAACACGAATACGGGGAACGAAGTTGCCACTCAAGTCAGGGAGTACCAGGTTTTTCGCAACATTTGTCTTGAAAAACTCATTCTTCTCCACATACTCCCCATTGTGAACCGAGTATCGAATAGGGGCAAACCTGCGAATCTCACTTACAATATTGAGGGGAATTAGACAATGACTGGTGTTGGAAATGTTAGATTCAACAATGCGGGTGGACCACGACATGGAGTAGGGAACCGAGGGATTGATTCGTTCATCGAGGAGTTTAGCTGTTGCCTTCCAGTCTGGGACCTGTGATTCCTTACAATAGGCATCTACCGCATCAAAGTTCCAGAAAAAAGGCAGGGCATGCACCGGCTTTTTGGATAGAAATTCAAGGTAATGAATGTCCTGTTTTCCATATAGATTCCAGGTCCATATTTCAGTTATGTTGGTAAAATCACGGTGTAGCGGATTGAAAGGATATACAGAAGATTCCATATCATGCATGATGGGTGCATGGTGTTGAAACAGAACCACACGAGGGGCCACTAGAGGACGAAGGGTTGTAGGTAGGAACCATACAACCTCTACAAACATGTCGTAGCGAAAAGAGTCAGACCATTCCTTGCGAGGAGGAGTCTTGGCCCCAATGTCTTTGCAGTCAATGAACCAATCCAGATCGCCTTTGGGATATACGAGTTCCACGGTGTGTCCAAGATCGCGAAGGATATGACTGAGTCCAATGGCGATTTGTGGCAATGAGCCACTGAAATAACTATTCTGAAAACGGCACGAAATACCAATTCGCATCGTTTTGAGGGGGTTTACTATGTACTGGATGAATGCCGCGTTTAAATTACGCAACCAATGGAGGCGACTGTTGGGTGATCAGGGTATTCCAGGCTTCCAGGTTTTCAGGATTGTAAATGGAAAACCGCCACAGAAGCTGGGATGCCTGAGCTTTGTAGGCTTCTGCATTACTTGCATGGTGCTTCAGAACTTGCTCGATCCGATCGGCCGCCTCCTCAAAATCATTCTCCTTGTAAGAATATCCAAAGTCGGAGAGACGACGATGATTATGAACTACAGGGAATCCCATATATAACCATTCGAGGAATGAATAGTTATATTCGTTGTTGACTTGATGTTGGAGTACAATCGCGTCCTTGTACACCTGGGCAAAGTTTATCATATGAGAACGGGGCATGAGATGGAGTTTACCATCCTTGAAGATAGTGAGATTGGGGAGAATCGATTGGGCAAAATAGGGAACCATTCGCATCTTTTCGCCGTTCACAATAATGGCTTCGAGCACCTGTTCAGGATGTCGGCGATAGAAACATTCCAGGGCTAGAATGGAAATGAAGGAATTCTTTTGGAAACTAATGTTGGGCTCCATAACCACAAAACGTTTTGCAACGTCCTGGGTTGGTGTCCAAATATTCCGTAAATCCTTAACAAACAGGGGTTCCCATACATAAGGGGCAATCCGTGTACGTCCACAAAGTCCATTTACGGATCCGGCATATTCGGCATGGAAATCATAATGAGGAGAAACCCAAATTTCCTCAACTTCACCGGCAACATGATGACTGAAATTGACTTGCCGGTAAAATGTTATGGTTTCAATGTCAATGTTAAGAATGTTGCCAAGATAGGTTTTGGCAACTTTGGCACCTGTGTTGCGAAAAAACTTTCGAATGACGGGATCACAGGACATTCCGAATTCCAGGTATGCCGCAACGGGAAAAGGGGATTGGATGTAGGTTTTGAAATCCAACATACGAAATTGATTGTGAATCTTGGCATCCTTGTTGTTTTCCAGACTGTCTACTAGAAGAAACGGTTCATATCCCAACACTTCCAACATTTTATAAATAATGTAGACGTTCTGAAATAGACCATTGGCCCAAATTTGTTCATCGGGTATTTTAACTGTAGTCAAAAAAATACGTTTACGTTGAGAGGAAATAAGAGAGGAGGGTGTAGGGAGTGGTTGAAATACCTTGCTTCCCTCGAGCTCGGCCAAACGAGGAAAGGGAGTTGCCATTGTTCTGCCTACCTTTATACCCAATGTTCCTTAGGCTTTCTTTGGCGGCGGGAACATAACCTTGGCATACAATTGCATATGATGTTCCACCAGGATCGATTCTCTAATTCATGAATCCGCATTTGCAGTTCTTGTATTTTCTGAAGAATTTCATTGTCCTCAACCTCCTCAACTTCCTCAGACTCCTCAACTTCCTCAGACTCCTCAGACTCCTCATCTTCCTCAGACTCCTCAGACTCCTCAGACTCCTCATCTTCCTCAGACTCCTCAGACTCCTCA
>JACCDO012387818.1_pt1 | contig 15120 bp, 13 predicted proteins | sample 7446101 | NCBI WGS metagenome assembly JACCDO01 (sample SAMN15323440, study PRJNA562643) | freshwater metagenome | isolation source: river surface water | place: USA:Blue River Watershed | collected 2017-08-16
CTCGGTCTTGCGCTCTATTTCGGCACCGGCACCAGCGTGGACCTCGTCGAATCCTGCATCTGCTTTTGGCGCTCGGCGGCACTCGGTGACGAACTTGGCGCAGCGTCGCGCGACCGTGTCTGGTCGGAGCTCAACCCCGCACAACAACAGGAGGTGCGCAACCATCTCGCCGCAGTGGAAATTCTCCGCGAGGAACTCGGGGTCGTGTTCATCGGCTCCTCGACCGGCGGCCCCGAGGCGCTACGCACTATCCTGCCACAACTGCCCACCACCATGCCGCCCATTTGCATCGTGCAACACATCCAGAGCGGCTACTCGGAAAAACTAGCCACGTCCCTGCATCGCGAATGCGCACTCGATGTTTACCATGCCACGCACAACGAAATCCTTCGCCCGGGCGGCGTCTACATCGCTCCAGCTGGACACCACCTACAAGTCACCGCCACCACACAAAATCTCGTGCTTCAGCTCACTCAATCTCCGCAGCTCCACCATCAGCGCCCCGCCGTCGATCTCCTTTTTCAGTCGGCCGCAAAGCTCTGTTGCCGCCGCGCCCTCGGTCTCGTGCTGACTGGCATGGGGCACGACGGAGCCGACGGACTTCTCGCGCTGCGCCGCAGCGGCGCATTTACGGCCGTGCAAGATGAAGAGAGCTGCGTCGTCTACGGCATGCCCAAAGCCGCATGGGATGCCGGCGCCGCTGAGAGTCAGGTGGGATTGGCGCGCATCCCGAAGTTGCTCGAGACATGGGCCAACGGCCAACATCGGCCCCGTTCGTGTGCGGCGTGACGCGACGAATCAAATATGCTGGCCAAGCATATATCTGTGTGTGTCCACGCCGCCGCAGATTTACCGCCGTTCATCGCAACCTCGCCCTGCCCATCCAAGTCACCAATAAAAACGGCGGCTCGCAAAGGCCGCCGCGTTTAAAATAAAAGCATCCGCAGCGCTCACTCGCCGCCAAACAGCTTCTTGATGCCAGAGCCTACCTTTTTGACGCCTTCGGCGGCTGCGGCACCGGTCGTAGCGCCGACTTTTTTCAGAGCCTCGCCTGTGCCAGCCACAATGTTGCCGAGCACTTGCTTCATCACGACGCCTGCCAACTGATCGGGCGTAATACCGCCCTCCTTCACGCCGACATCATCTAGAGACAACGGCGGAAGCGGCACGGGCAACGCCGCCGCCCCGACGCCGAGCGTGGCCTTTGCGTTGGTGAGGCGAAACTTTTTCACCACAATTTTGATCGGCTTGCTCTCTTTCTTCGGCTCAGCCTCTTCCTTTTTCTCCGCCCCGCCAGTGAAGTTTTCGATGTTTTTCAGTAGGTCCTTGATGTTGCTGGCAACGAGCTTCGTCTCATAAACAAATTCCGGCTGATCAATGATGATTTCATTGATCACGATGTGGTCGCCCAAAATTGAAAACGGATCCACGTCCACATGGATTTTACCAAGGTAGAACGCACGATCGGACTTCCACCCCTCTGGGTTGCCCACAAAGAGCCCGTTGAGCGTGCCTGAACCGGTCAGGGGCGAAATTGTGGCAGAGTCGAGCGTCACTTTCGTGCCTGTGACCTTGGGCGCGAAATTATTGACGCCGGCCTTGACGATGGAGCCAAGGAAGAAGGTCATACCGATATAAACGACGAGGGCGAGCGCGGCCACAATGCCGCCGGTGATCAGGAGTTTTTTCTTCATAGATGGATGAGCGTGAGAGGTTCTCCGGCAGCATGGCGGCGAAAGACTCCAGCGCAAGCCCGCGTCCGCCTCCCCACAAAATACGGAAACACGCTTGCCAGCGTGTGGCGGGCGTTTCCAGTTTTCCTCCACCCCATGGCCTCCAACTACACCGAATCGAGCATCAAGACCCTCAGTTCCCTCGAGCACATCCGGCTCCGCCCGGGCATGTATATCGGACGCCTCGGCAACGGCACCCACGCCGAAGACGGCATCTACGTCCTGCTCAAAGAGACCATCGATAACTCGATCGACGAGTTCACCATGGGCGCGGGCAAAAAAATCGAGGTCACTCTCACCGAACGCACCATCCAAGTGCGCGATTACGGACGCGGCATCCCACTCGGCAAACTCGTGGACTGCGTCTCCATCATCAACACTGGCGCCAAATACGATTCGGAAACCTTTCAAAAAGCCGTCGGCCTCAACGGCGTCGGCCAGAAAGCCGTCAACGCGCTCGCCCTCACTTACCGCGCGCAAGCCTTTCGCGATGGCGAAACTCGTTTCGCCGAATTCGAAAAAGGAAAACTCAAAAAGGAGTCCAAGTCGGCCAAGACCGACGAGCGCAACGGCACGCTCATCGAATTCACGCCGGACGAAACGCTCTTCGGCAAAGACTTCCGTTTCCGCACCGAGTTCATCGAGGACATGCTGTGGAACTACGCCTTTCTCAACCGCGGCCTCTCGCTCACCTTCAACGGCAAAACATTTAAGTCCGAGCACGGCCTCCGCGACTTATTGACCAAAGAACTCTCCGGCGAGCCGCTCTACCCAATCATCCACCTCGAAGGCGAAGACATCGAAGTCGCCTTCACCCACGGCAATCACTACGGCGAAGAATACTGGTCCTTCGTCAACGGCCAGCACACGACGATGGGCGGCACCCACCTCGCCGCCTTCCGCGAAGCGCTCGTGACCACCGTCCGCAATCACTTCAAAAAAGACTACGACGCCGCTGATATCCGCCAGTCCATTGACGCCGCAGTCGCCGTGCGCGTGCAAGAGCCAGTCTTCGAATCACAGACCAAAACCAAACTTGGCTCCACCGAAGTCGGCCCGAAAGGCCCTTCGCTCAAAGAATTCGTCGGCAAATTCATGCAGCAGTCCCTCGACACCTGGCTGCACAAAAATCGCGAAACCGCCGAAACCATCCGCCGTAAAATCGAAGAAAACGAACACGAGCGCAAAGAGCTCGCCGGCATTCGCAACATCGCCCGCGAACGCGCCAAAAAAGCCTCCCTCCATAATCGTAAGCTCCGCGACTGCCGCCTCCACCTTGGCGACCGCAATCCCCGCGCCGAAGAGAGCACGCTGTTCATCGTCGAAGGCGACTCCGCCGCCGGTTCCCTCACCTCCACGCGCGATGTGCAAACACAAGCCGTCTTCGCCCTGAAAGGAAAACCGCTCAACACCTACAGCCTCTCCAAAAAAGTCATCTACGAAAACGAAGAATTCCACCTGCTCCAATCCGCCCTAAATATCGAAGAGGGCATGGACGGCCTCCGCTACAACCGCGTCGTCATCGCAACCGACGCCGACGTGGACGGCATGCACATCCGCCTCCTACTCATTTCCTTCTTTCTGCAATTCTTCCCCGACCTCATCCGTCACGGTCACCTGCACATCCTCGAAACGCCGCTCTTCCGCGTCCGCAATAAAAAGCGCACGCTCTACTGCTACTCCGAACAGGAGAAACAGTCCGCCATGGCCGAACTTGGCGCGAGCCACGAAATCACCCGCTTCAAAGGCCTCGGCGAAATCTCCGCCGGCGAATTCAAGGACTTCATCGGCGAAAACATCCGCCTCGAGCCCGTGACCCTAAATCACCTCTCTAGCTCCGACGAACTCCTCGCCTTCTTCATGGGTAAAAACACTCCTGAACGACAGGACTTCATCATCGGCAACCTCCGCATCGAAAAAGACCTCGTCGAAGTCTAACGTCGGCAGCTGCCTCACTGCGCGGCTGCGAGATGCCGCACAACTTCGCCAGCCACAGCCAAGCCGAAAGCGCCGGTGACAAACGCCGCCGTGCCAAAGCCGCTCGCACAATCAAGTTTCAGACTCGTGCCCGGCTCCGGCTCCGTCGAGCAACGCCCGTCCGCCCAAGGATACACCGGCTTCTCCGACGACCACACGCAGGGAATTCCGTAGCGATTGCCCTCGCCTCCCGCGAAGCCGTGGTCGCGCCGCAATTTGCGCCGCACCAGCCGCAGCAGCTCGTCGCCCTGCGCTTCGCCGAGATCGCCCGCACGAATGCGCGTCACGTCACGCTTACCGCCCGCGCCCCCGACCGTGGCCACGCGCCGTCCGCGTTGCACACACTCGGCGATGAGCCGCGCTTTGTTACTCATCCCATCGATGCAATCCACCACCCAATCCGGCTGCACGGCCAACAACGCTTCTGCTGTTGTCTCTGTGAAAAATTCTGCCCGCGCCTCAATCTGCGCCGTCGGATTAATCGCACGCAACCGCGCCGCCATCACCGCGACTTTCGGTTGACCGACCGTGTCAGCCAATGCGTGCGCCTGTCGGTTCGTATTGGTCACGCAGACATCGTCGAGGTCCACCAACGTCAGTCGCCCAACTCCCGAGCGCGCCAACGCCTCCGCCGTCCATGAGCCCACCCCGCCGATTCCAACCACCATGACGTGCGCCGCCGCTAGCCGCGGCAAACACGCCGCGCCATATAACCGGCCCAGTGCGCCGAAGCGATCCACGTAATTCTGCGGCAAATTATCCATGACCTAATTGATGAGTAATTCTCTCACTGCGGCCAGCGCACTCTGTTGCCGCTTCGCCCAGTCGCCGCGAATCAACTGGTAAGGCAAGCCGCGCTTCTCCAACGCCTCGCGCCAGAGTGCCATGCAGCGCACCCGTCCGGCTTCATCTGGAAAACAGCGCTGCGGGTCGGGCGCGAAGGGCACATCCACATCCAACAGTAGATAAAGCGCATAGTTATGCGACCGCCGGTCGGCCTCCTCACGGATCGCCGCCTCGCAACCGTCATAGAGTAAATCGCTCCATAGCACTGTCGTCAGCGCTTCTGTATCACAGACCACCAGCGCGTTAGTCTTACCCGCCGCACGATGGTTGCCAGCCGTTCGAACCGCCTCGTCCTCGCGCCGCCATTGTTCGCGAGCAATCAGCGGAATATCTGCGGCAGTAATGTTCCCGTGCGCATCCCAAAATTCCCGCGCATATTCGGGCACCAGGGGAGCGCCGAGTTGTTCAGCCAACCAAGCAGCGAGCATCGTCTTGCCCGTGGACTCGGCGCCGTAAACCGCAATGCGTCGCACGTCAGTCATTTCACCTGACTCCGATAAGCTCGCCACCAGCCAATCCAGCCGGCCACGGCCAAGCCCAGATACAACAGATAGAGAAAAGCGGTGAAGGCTTGCGCGGCTTCCCAATACGAAGTGACCGCCACAATATTAACCACGATCCAAAGCGGCCAATTTTCCAATTGTTTGCGCGCCTGCAACACCTGCGCTGCCACGCTAAACGCCGCGATAAATGCATCACGCCAAGGCATCGTCGCACCGAGCAGCGGCCCAATCTCCAGCGCCCACAACGCCGTGCCCACGCCTGCACCCCCGAGCGTGACCAACCAGCCACGCAGAGTAAGCCGCGCAACAGGCAACTCTGGAGCCGCGCCTTTGTCTTTTACCCAGTGCCACCACCCCCACGCGAGCGTGACAAAAAAAAAGACCTGCAGCAGCGCATCCGCCGGAAAGTGAATCCGATAAAACAGGACGGCCTGCACCGTCACCGCCAGCAATCCGACCGGAAACGCCCATAGGCTGCGCCGAATCATCAGCATCACACCGACGACGCCTAACGCAAAGTTTGTCTGATCCAACCAACCTCCACCTGTGAGCCCAGACCAGATATTTTGCAAAATGGAGTTCATGCCTTTTCCGTCCGCGCCAGCTCCGCCTCCATCGCCTCACGCGTGATGACATGGGCTGCGGCGCAACGCGGACACTGCACGCGGATAGAGGCCTCTTCGCCAAACAATCCGGCCAAATCCTCCCGCGCAACTGGGGCCAAGGCCGTGAGAATTTTCCCTTGGGTGCAGCCACAGGCCCAACGACATGCCCGACGCTCGATCGGCACGAGCGTCTCACGCTCAGCTAAGTGACGAACGGTCTCCAAATCCACGGAAGCCAGCCACGCCTCGTCGCAATCCGGGTGTGAAGCCAGCATCACGTATTCATCTGCGCCAAGGTGAAAATAGCGCGCCGGACGTTGCTCGCTGCTAGCGTAGAAGGCTTCGGCTGCCGAAAAAAAGTCTGCGCCGTCGAAGCTGACCACGCTGCGCCGCTTCTCGGCGCCGCGCCGTGGCATGATTTCACTGAAGAAAATATTATGCTCGGCCTCGCGCACATTGTCGGTGAACACGCGCCCCGCCACCAGTCCGTCTTCGTTGTCGCCCGTATAGAAAAGATTCAGTCGTGGATTCTGGAAGTTCACCGTCCACGCCAGATGCTCGCCATGCGGACGCGATGCGCAGTGCAAGGCAAAGGCCGCGAGCCCGTCCTTAAACAGACGGTCGTGCTCCGGATCCGGCCGCAGCGAATGTTCTGCCAAGTGCAGGTAGTAATCCACCAGCAGAGGCCCGAGGTCGGCGCGCATCACGAGCACATTGCGGTGGCGGACGAAGTCCACTTGAATGACAGCAACGTCGGGCGCGGAGGACGGATTGGTTTCGGACATGGCCCGCCTGTGTGACAATAAGCGGACGGGAAGTCCAGCGCGAGGGCAGCCGCCCTATTGCAATTGGAACGTCGCCCCAGGCTCACGCTCGGACTTTTCCTTCCACTTGGCCAAAATCGCTTTCACCACTGGCGCCGCATGCAGACCGCCGCCGTAGTTGGCGTCAAGTTGCTGACCTTCGAGACAGACCGCGATGGCGATCTCGGGCGCATCGGCTGGCGCAAACGCAATCATCCAGCCCAACTCGATTCGCCCCTTCTGCGCAGTGCCGGTCTTGGTCGCACCGCGCACCCCATCAACTCGCGCGAGACGTCCAGTGCCAATCTGGTAGCCTTGCTCCATTCCGCGCACAATGACATCGTGCTGTTCAGCGGTGAGACCCAGCGGCGCGGTGCGCTGAGGAAGACGACGATCGTCGTGCAACAGCGTCGGCTTCGTGGTTGTCTCGTTGCGGCAGAACGAGGCGACCATGCAGGCAATTTGCAGCGGCGTGACGAGCAAGTCACCCTGCCCAATCGCGAGATTGGCTGTATCACCGGGAAACCAGCGTTCACGCCGCACGCGCTGTTTCCAGTCAGGATCAGGCACAACAGGACTCTGAAATTCATGCGGCAACTCAATGCCGGTGGATTGCCCCAAACCGAGCCGCTTCGCTTCTGCTGAGAGCAAACCGGGGCCAAGATCTAGGCCCACCTGATAAAAGAAGACATTGCACGAATCGCGAAGCGCGCCGACCACATCACGCTCTCCATGCCCGTAGCGAGCGTTACACGGAAAGCGGCGATTGCCGACCATCAAAAAGCCCGGACACACCGTGTGGGTTTTCACAGGGTCAATCGCACCCGAACGCAACCCCGCGATCGACGTAACGAGTTTAAACGTGGAGCCCGGGGGATACTGCCCTTGAATGGCGCGATTCAGCCAACCACCGGACTCATTAATTGCCCGAAAAGTGTCACGCGGGATTCGCGGGACAAAGTCGTTGAGGTCGTAGCCCGGCGCAGAAGCCATCACGAGCACTTCGCCGGTGCGCACATCCAACGCGACCGCTGAGCCGACCACATCTGTCATCGCAGACTGCGCGGCTTGCTGCAATTCAGCGTCCAAGCTGAGATGCAAATTACGCCCCTGCACCGGCAGACGTTTCTCAATCGGCAGGTCCACTTTGTAGCCCGCTGGATCCACATGATAAATCGCGCCACCGGCTTGGCCCTGCAAGAGGTCATCAAATTGTTTTTCGAGTCCGTCGCGCCCAAACGAGCCCTTCATCTTAAACGTTAGCAAATCTTGCCCAGGCAAGTCTTCGCTTTCGGGGTCATCGTCCACGCCGACATAACCAAGCACATGCGCAGCGGTTGAGCCGTAAGGATAATAGCGCGTGCTTGATGCATAAACCTGCATCGGAGACACCACCGACAACCGCTCCAACAAGCGGGCGTATTCCTCGGGCGCGAGGTCATCCAACAACACATAGGGCAACAAGAGCGTCTGCGAAAAATGCCGATCTAGGTCTCGCACATTCACCTGCTCGGAGCGCCCGAGAATCGTGTTAATCTGGTCGAGATATCGTTGGGCGACAGCCCCGCGAGCGATGCGTGTGATTTGGTCACGCGTCGGACGATCTTCCGCCGTCTCCTTAAGATAAGCGCGATAGACGCGCCGATATTCATCGCGCAGCTCAGTTCGCAATTCGGCAAGATTGAGCACGACCGAAAAGCGCGGCCGATTGCCGACCAGCACATTGCCATCGCGATCATAAATCGTGCCCCGTGGGCCGGGCACGATGATGCGACGCTGATTTTGCAGACGCTCCCGTTCGCTGTAGAGCGCGTTGTGCAGCAATTGTCGCCACGCCAATCCCGACACCAGCACCACGGCAAGCAGCGCCACCAGCCCATGAAACAGCATGAGTCGCGGCTGGCGAGGGGTGAATGTTTCGACGGGAGCACTCATGGCAAAACCCGGTTAATCCTCCAGCCGCGCTCCCGTGGCGGCATCGAGGCGAGCCAGCACCAACAACCGCGTCTGCAAAGCAAGAAACCAAGGCGTGATGAGCGCGACCACCAACTGCGAAGCGATGAGATCGCTGAACAAACGCAGCCACCCCATCCCCGGATGCGGCAGGCGGCCAATGAGAAAAAACGATAAAAGCAGAAAGATGCCGAGATTGGCCAACAACGCCGCCACGGTGCCAAAAATCGGCTCATCACGCGGAAATTGCTGACGCTGCCGCAGAATGACCGCGTGAGCCAAACAAAGCAGTAGTGCGTGCAACCCGTAGGGCACCGGCGTGATCGCGTCGAGCGAGAGGCCTGTTAGCAGCACGGCGACAAAACCATGTCGCACATCCAAACGAAGCGCCGGAAAAATAACGAACAATCCGGACAAACTCAGATAAACCGAGAACGGCGCCAAGTAGTGGTTCGCCAACCCAGCGAGCCAGAGCAGCAACAGATTGCCCACCCAGACCCAGAGCCAACGTAGGTCGCGATGCTTGCGCAGGAGCACGTCAAAACTCCTCCGGATTGAGCGGCAGCAAAATCGTGACCTCGGTCAACGCGCTCAGCCGATCGTCGAGTTGCACTTCACCCGTCTTAAAGAGGCCATCTGTCGATGGCTCCAACGAGGTGATCTGCCCGATTGTCAAACCCCGCGGGAAAACGCCCCCCAAACCGGACGTCACAAGACGACGCGGTTGGGGCGCGCTTGCAGCGATGTCCACCGGCACAAACTCCACCGTGCCACGCGGCGCACGCAGGGGCGCGTTCAGCCCGCCTTGATACGAGAACGGCCGATTATCGTCTTCCACACTCGCCGCGAGACGGAAGGTCGGGCTCGACACCAAATCCACGACAGAGGTGTAAGTATAAACTTCGATGATGCGTCCGACTACGCCGCCACTGAACACCACCGGCGCGCCAACCGTAACGCCATGCGCACGACCTTTGCGCACGACCAAGCGCTGCCACCACCCGGAAAATTCCCGGCGCACGACACGCGCGGGTTCATAACGGTGCGAAGGCAGCGGCGGCAGCTTTAAGAGATTTTCCAGTCGCAATATTTCTGCGCGTAATTGCTCGTTCTCCTGCAAACGCAGCTCGTAAGCAGAATTGAGCCGCGCGAGGTCACGCCCTGCCTCGATAATCTCGGATTTCGGACGCATGCGCAGCGACCAGAACTCCTGCAAATCGCGCACATAAGACTGCGCTGCCGAGAACGGCGCCTGTAGCTCAAAAAACGAAGCGCGGGTGAAGGACTTAATTACACCCGGCACAACCAACCAAACCAGCAGCGCAAAGCCTAGGGTCGTGAGCGGGCGGGCTTGGTCGTAGCGGGACGGTGGCACGTTGTTGGACGGTTCGGGGCGGCGCACCGTCTCCCGCCGGGCGGCGCTGGCTTGGACTTAGAAATCCGCAGCGATGCGGTGTAGTTCGTCGATGTTGTTGAGGAAAACGCCGGTGCCATTGGCCACGGCCGAAAGTGGGTCGTCGGAAACTGTCACCGGCAGGCCGGTTTTTTCTGACAACAGCTTGTCGATACCGCGGATGAGCGAGCCGCCACCGGCCATCACAAATCCACGATCCACGAGGTCAGCGGAGAGTTCAGGCGGGCAGCGCTCCAGAGCCGCGCGCACGGCCTCGACGATGGCGGTGATGGTGTCGGCAATGGCTTCGCGAATTTCTTGCGAAGTGATATGAATCGTCTTGGGCAGACCGGCCACGGAATCACGTCCGCGCACTTCCATCGTCAACTCCTGCGCCAGCGGGTAAGCGGAACCGACCGTAAACTTGATTTCTTCCGCCGTGCGCTCGCCAATCAGCAAGTTGTAGGCGCGCTTCATGTAATTGATAATGGCGGCGTCAATCTCATCGCCCGCCACGCGAATAGACTTCGAGAACACGATGCCGGAAAGGGAAATGATAGCGATCTCGGTGGTGCCGCCGCCGATGTCCACGATCATGTTGGCCGCAGGCTCGTCCACCGGCAGACCGACGCCGAGCGCGGCTGCCATGGGTTCGAGAATCGTGACTACTTCACGAGCACCAGCGTGGGTGGCGGACTCTTTGACGGCGCGCTTCTCGACCTCCGTGATGCCGCTGGGAATGGCAATGACGACGCGTGGCGAAACAATCTTGGAGTTGTTATGCACCTTCTTGATGAAATAGCGCAGCATCTCCTCCGTGATATCGAAATCGGCAATCACGCCATCTTTCATCGGGCGGATGGCGGTGATGTTGCCGGGCGTGCGTCCGAGCATCTTTTTGGCTTCATCGCCAACGGCGAGCGCCTTGTGCGTGCCCGTGTGGACGGCGACAACGCTCGGCTCGCGCAAAACGATGCCCTTATCTTTGACATAGACGAGGGTGTTGGCGGTCCCGAGGTCGATGCCGATGTCGTTGGAGAACAGGCCCAAGAATTGGTTAAACATGTCGTGTGAGGAAGAAGCGGGTTTCCTATGGTAAAGCCGTGGCCTGCCCCGGAAGTCAAAACCGAAAGCAGCTCGGCTTGAGTCAGCCTAGCTTCCGGAAAATGTTCCGCTGCCTAAAATTACCCCAGCCCAGCCTAACGCGAAACGCCTCAAACTCCCACCAAGCGGCGGAGTTGGGCGTTGGTCGGCGGGCGGCTACCGGCGGCACCGAGAGCCCAAGTTTCCTCATGCGTCAGCTTGGCGCCGGGCTTTAGTGTGGTGAACGGCCCCATCATCTCCATCTCGACCATGAAGTTCTCCGGCCCGACGTAGAAGGCCGCATTGGTAGCGAGCGGGTAATGTCCTTGTGGCTGATAAGCGGCGTGCTTGGCAAAAACTACGCCGCGAGACGGGCTGTGCCACGCCATGATGCCAGGGTCGGCCTTGAGCATGCGCTTATTTTCGCGTCCGGCAGGACGGAGTAAAAACTGGTCGCGGGTGGTGCTGAATTGCGGGTCGTCGAAACCCACACCGCCATGTCCACCGCCCCAAACGCGAAACGACACGATAGTGGCATAATCCCAACCCGAACCGTCGCCAAGCGGCACGAGGTAGGTGTCGCCTTCCGCAGCCGGCTTGGTGCAAGTGAGCGTCCATAGTCCGCCGCACCACAGCATGTCACTCGTGTTATGAACGGTGTGCGTGAGGTGGAGACGGTCGGCGCCGACCGCTCGCACGGTGACGGAGCGCTGGAGTTTCGTCTCGGTATCCACTGCGGCGGTCACGGTAAAGCCGGATTTGGTCAGCTCGACCGTGCACGCGGCGTTGTCCGGACGGTAAGTTTCTTCGCCTTCATCGGCACCCGGACGCGTGGTCCACAAGCGGTGGCCGCCGTGCAAATTCCACTCGCCGCGCCGGTGCTTGCCGGGCGCCCAAAAGAGCAAGTTCTCGCCGCCGGGTCGGCCAAAAAAAGCCAACCTGGGGCCTCGACCAGTGATGGCCACGATACGCAAACCGCGAGTGGTGAGCTCGAGGGCGGGTTCTCCTTGGAAACGGATGCGACGAACTTTGCTCATAAAAAACGGGAGTGGAAAAGACTGGCGCCAATCAAGGCGCCCAAAGGCGGTGGGAAATCACGAAACGAGCCGAGCGCCGTCGCCCGTGTTGCAGGCGATGACGTCAGGGGCTTGACCATAGTGATTCAGGTAAGCGTCAGAAATTGTGCGGGCATCGGCTTGGCTAAAATCCGCCGCAGCGAGCGCCATCACTGCTCCGCCAAAACCGCCGCCGGTCAAACGGGCACCGTGAATGCGCGGGTGCGCCGAAAGTTTTTCGGCCAAGAAATCGAGTTCCGGCGTGCTGTTCTCGAAGTTCACGCGGGAGCTTTGGTGCGACTCGCGGAGCAAACGACCGATGGCGGCAGCATCACCTGACTGGCAAGCGGCTTGCACAGCACCGACACGCTCGCACTCGCCCACGATATGCCGGGCGCGTTGCAGCAACACCGGGGTGAGCTTGGCGGCGTTTTTCTCCAGTTCAGCGGAAGAAATGTCGGCCAAATGCGCGACGCCGAGTAAACGGGCGGCGTCCTGACATTCGCGGTGGCGCGTAGAGTAGAGCGAATCCACGAGCGAGTGCTTCGTGTGCGTGTTAAAAATCCAGAAGCGCGGGCCTTGCGGCATCGCGAGCGAAGAGAAGACCGGCCCACGGCAATCAATATGCACGAGGTGCCCGGCGCGGCCGAAAGCGCTGGTGCCTTGATCGAGAATACCGCAGGGCAGCCCAACGAAATCGTTTTCCGCTTTGCGTCCCAACGCAGCCAGTTTGGCCGTGTCGATCGATTGGCCGGTGGATGAAATCAGTGCCAAGCCCGTGGCCAGCTCCAACGCCGCGCTACTCGACAACCCAGCACCGACGGGAAGATCCGACGCCACCGCCATTTCGAAACCATGCGGCGCACGTAAACCGAAAGATGACAGCGCCAACCAAACACCGAGCGGATAATTCACCCAAGAATCTTGCCCCTCACGGCGCGTGGGTTTTTCGGAATCCTCCGAGACGACACGATGAGGATTGCCAGTCGTGACAAAGGACTTCCGGCCATCGTTGCGGAGTCGCAACGCGACGGCGATACCAAGGTCGATCGCTGCGCCGAGCACAGGGCCACCATTGTAATCGGTGTGATTGCCGATGAATTCGATCCGGCCCGGAGCTGCCGAACAAACGGCTGGAGCACCACCGAATGAGGCTTCGAAAAGGTCGCGGGCTTGGGAAACGATATTAGGGGAAGACATGGTGAGGGGGTTAGCTATTAGTCTATCGAAAGCGCGGCGCAATCCTGAGTTACGGAAATTCTCCAGTTTTCCGGCGACCTTTCGACTGTCCTTTGGGTTGACCCTGCCCGTCTCCGCGATGACAACCGCGTCATGAGCGCGTGCACCTCCTACCTAATCTCCTCTGGCGTCGGCTATTTGCTCGGCGCCCTACCCTTCGGCTGGATCGTCGCTCGCGCCCACGGCGTGGATATCTTCAAGGCGGGCAGCGGCAACCCCGGCGCGACCAACGTCAAACGCGTGCTCGGTCCGCGCGCTGGCAACACCGTCTTCGCCCTCGACGCCGCCAAAGGTGCCCTCGCCGTCGGCTGGATGCCGTTGCTCAGTGCGTGCGGCGTCGCGATTTGCTCCGACGACAGCAGTTCCCAACTCGGCAGCCAACTCATCGGCCTCGTCGCCGCCGTGCTCGGACATTCCTTTTCCGTTTTCACCAAGTTCAAAGGCGGCAAAGGCGTGGCCACCGCCGCCGGCGGGCTCGTGGTGCTCATGCCAGTGGCGTGTCTCTGTGGTCTCGGGGTCTGGTTAATTAGCTTCTACAGCACACGCTATGTGTCCCTCGCCTCCATTCTCGCAGCCGTGGCCGTGCCAGCCGCCAGTGGCCTGCTCCGCAACCCTTGGCCCGTGACCGCCGTCGCAGGCGCAGTCGGGCTTTTTATCGTCATCCGCCATCGCAGTAACATCAGCCGCCTGCTCGCGGGCACCGAGCCGAAATTCGTCAAAAAAGCTCCCCCGACCCCGACCGGCGCCTAAGCAAAACGCCGGGGGCCTCCCGCTTAGGCGCACTCACGCCTTGCCAAGCCTCGGGTTCCCGGCCCAGAAAGACCGGTTAAACCCATGGCACTCATAGTTCAAAAATATGGCGGCACCTCCGTCGGCGACGTTGACCGCATCAAAAACGTCGCCAACCGGATAAAAATTGCCCGCGACGAAGGCCACCAACTCGTGGTCGTCGTCTCCGCCCGCGCTGGCGTCACCAACGAGCTCATCGCCCGCGCCAAAGCCCTCAACCCCGCGCCCGACACTCGCGAAATGGACATGCTCCTCGCCGTCGGCGAACAGGAAACCATCGCCCTCACCGCCATGGCCCTGCACGCCCTCGGCATCCCCGCCGTCTCCTACACCGGCGCCCAAGCGGGCATCGTCACCGATTTCGTCCACACGAAGGCCAAGATTAAAAACATCGTCCCCACCGCCCTCCGCGAAGACATCAAGGCCGGCAAAGTCATCATCGTCGCCGGCTTCCAAGGCATGAACGAGCAAGGCCAAATCACCACGCTCGGCCGCGGCGGCTCCGACCTCACCGCCATCGCTCTCGCCGCCGCCGTCCAAGCCGACAAGTGCGAAATCTACACCGACGTGGACGGCGTTTACACCGCCGACCCGCGCCACGTGCCCGAAGCCCGCAAGCTCGACGAAATCAGCTACGACGAGATGCTCGAACTCGCCAGCCAAGGCTCCAAAGTCATGCAATCCCGCTCCGTCGAATTCGCCAAGAAATACGGCGTCGTTTTCGAAGTCCGCAGCAGTTTTAACCTCAACCCAGGAACTATCGTGAAAGAGGAAGTCGCTTACATGGAAAAAGTGGTCGTCCGCGGCGTGGCCGTGGATCGCGACCAAGCCAAGGTCGTCATCAGCCAGCTCCCCGACAAACCCGGCAGCGCCGCCGCCGTCCTCCGCGCCATGGCCGACGCCAGCGTCAACGTGGACATGATCGTCCAAAACGTCGGCCGCAGCGGCGTGGCCAATCTCACCTTTACCGTGCCGAAGGACGACGTCGCTCAAGCCGTCAAAGTCCTTCCCGCCGTCTTTGCCCGTCTCGGCGGCGGCACCGTGGAAGCCTTCGACAACATCGCCAAACTCTCCGTCGTCGGCGTCGGCATGCGCACGCACGCCGGCGTGGTGGCCCAGATGTTCGAGGCGCTCGGCGAGC
>JACCDO010612021.1_pt1 | contig 15117 bp, 9 predicted proteins | sample 7446101 | NCBI WGS metagenome assembly JACCDO01 (sample SAMN15323440, study PRJNA562643) | freshwater metagenome | isolation source: river surface water | place: USA:Blue River Watershed | collected 2017-08-16
ACGCTTACCACAAGAAGCAGCTACTAATCCTAAGAATACAGAATTTGTAATGATTTCATCGATTGTGCATGCCAATGCGCATTTGGCTTTCCCAGGGATGAAAGTCAAAGGTTGTCACCCATTTCGCTTAACCCGAGATGCTGATTTTGGAGTAGAAGATGAAATCGATGATTTATTAGATGCCCTAAAAAGCGAACTCCCTGATCGCAGATATGGTGATGCCATTCGCCTTGAATTATCCATTCATTGCCCCAATGAAATCACTAAATTTCTGCTTAAAGAATTTGCACTGACAGAACACGATCTATACAAAGTCAATGGTCCATTAAATCTCAATCGATTGATGGCGATCTATGATGCTGTGGATCGCCCCGATCTAAAATATCCTCCCTTTGTACCAGCGCTTTATAATGCCAAAGATTATTTTGAAGTACTGCAAAGAAAAGATCTTCTCTTCCATCACCCTTTCCAATCGTATACAGCCATTGTTGATTTTATTAGACAAGCTTCACTTGATCCCAATGTGCTTGTCATCAAACAAACATTGTATAGAGTAGGCAATCAATCCCCCATCGTTGAAGCCTTAATTGAAGCTGCAAAATCAGGGAAAGAAGTCACTGCTGTGGTTGAATTAAGAGCCAGGTTTGATGAAGCCGCCAATATCGATCTTGCCACACGTTTACAAGCAGCTGGGGCACATGTGGTTTATGGTGTGGTTGATTATAAAACCCATGCCAAAATGTTGATGGTGGTGCGCAGAGAAAGCAATGGTTTAAAGAGATATGTGCATTTGGGGACAGGGAATTATCATGTAGGTACTGCCAAGGGGTATACAGATTTCAGTTACTTGACATCTAAACAAGAGATTTGTGAAGATGTACATCATATTTTCTTACAACTCACAGGTGTAGCACATCCCACAGAACTGACAAGACTCCTTGAATCTCCTTTTACTTTGATCGATAAAATCAAAGAACTCATCGATTTTGAAATCGCAGAAGCCATTGCGATGCGACCTGCTAAGATTATCTTTAAAGTCAATGCTTTGATCGATCCAGTGACCATTGAAAAATTATATCAAGCATCTCAAGCTGGGGTTAAAATTGAATTGATTGTCAGAAGTGCTTGCGCTGTTAAACCCAAATTAGAAGGGATTTCTGACAATATTCGGGTGAGATGTATTGTGGGTAGATTTTTGGAACATACACGCATTTTCTATTTTGAACATGCAGGTCAACAGATGATCTATCTCTCAAGTGCCGATCTTATGCAAAGAAATCTGTATAGACGAGTGGAATGTGCTGTGCCGATTTTGGATGATCTCTTAAAGAAGCGCGTCATTGAAGAAGGGATAGAACCTTATCTACAAAGCAATCTCAATACTTGGGAAATACAAAACGATGGCACTTGTATCTCCATAGAAGAACTAGAGAAACTCAAAGCTTTACAACCCATACTACCTTCAAAACCCAACAATAAAAGAAAATCCAAAAAGACCCAATCATCTGAAATCACCCTAGATATCCCCTTGGATGAAGTTGCTATACAACCTGCAATCAATATTACGATGAATCAAGATGCACAACAAATGCTCTTACAAAAACTATGTGATTTCAAAGGATAAAGACCATATTGTATATAAGTTTTATTGACTTTATTGATGGGACTTTCTAAAAGCTAAATATCTTTTTTTATGGTTAATGTTAAGAGAGTCCTTGTGATGTAGAATGAGGTAATGATGAGCAATACTCGTTTACAACTGCTACTTGATAGTTTAAGAAAGCTTTTAAGACGCAATTCTCATGAACGAGTTAAAAAATTGCTACAAAAAGCAAGGCATGAAGATATCGCTTTGGTAATGAAATCCCTCGATCTACATCAACAACAACAAGTATTTGACCTCTTACCATCCGATCAAATCAGAGCTTTAACTCTCGCTGAATTAGAAGAACAAGTTTTTCCTCAACTCATCAAAAATATGCCTTTAGAGCAAATCGCTCATATTTTGCAATTGATGAATGCAGATGATCAAGCATATCTACTCGCTGGGGTAGATGATGAACTCAGACAAAAACTGATCGCTACTCTGCAACCCCAACAAATTCAAGAAGTAGAAGAACTCTTGCACTATGACAGAGATAGTGCTGGGGGGCTGATGTCCCCTAATTTCTTGGCGCTTACAGAAAATACGACATGTGCACAAGCAATTCAAACCCTTCAAACCAAAAGTGAAGAGATTGAAATGGCTTTTTATGTATACGTGATCAATGATAATCAACAACTCATGGGGGTAGTATCTCTCAGGGCATTGGTCACAAGTCCTCCAGAGAAAAAATTAAGTCAAATTGCGATTACAGATGTGATTTCAGTGAAGATCGAACAAGATCAAGAAGAAGTCGCTGCTTTGGCATCTCGATATAATCTTCTCGCAGTGCCCGTTGTTGATGAAAGTAATCGATTGGTTGGGATTGTCACCATTGATGATGTCATTGATGTGATCAAAGAAGAAGCCACAGAAGATATTTTAAAAATGGCTGGGGCTGATGAAAGCGTGTTTGAAAATCAATCCCCTTTCCAAAATTTCAAACTCAGAGCCCCATGGTTATTTGCGACTTGGATCGGTGGACTCATGGCGAGTTTACTGATTGGCATGTATGAAGCCGAACTCGATAAAAAAGTAGCTTTGGCCGCATTTATTCCCATTGTATTAGGGATGGGTGGCAATGTAGGCACTCAAACAGCAACCATTATGGTACGCGGTTTGGCGACTGGTAAAGTCAACGTAGATGGCAGTGTAAAGTATTTAATCAAAGAATTCTGGACTGGCACACTGTTAGGTCTAGCTTATGGTATTCTCTTGGCTGGATATGCTTTTAGTAAATATTATTTTTTCAGCGATCATATCGGTAAAATCGATTCAATTCCCTTGGCTTTTACTGTGGGTTTAAGCATTTGGGCAAGTATGATGACTTCAGCTTTTGTGGGTGCATCTACCCCCCTGGTTTTTGAAAGATTAAATATTGATCCAGCTGTTGCTACTGGACCTTTGGTCACCACAGCAGTCGATATTATCGGCATTTGGGTATATTTTATGGTGGCTCAAGCTTTTATGGGCATATAAATGAACGATTTATCCAAGCAAATCCCTACCTTAACACCTCAAATCACCAAGAGGGTGAGTGGGATTGCCGTGATTCTCAGAACCCAAGCATTTGGGGAATCAGATCTCATTGTTGATTTATTTACTGAATCCTTTGGCAAAATCTCTGCCATTGCCAAAGGTGCTCAAAAAAGCAAAAAGAGATATATGGGGATTTTGGAATTAGGGGCAAGAATTAAAGTAGATTTTATGAAAAAATCTCAACTTTCTGTGCTGGGTGAATGTGATATGGTAACTCCGATCTGGGCATCAAGACAATCTCTAGAACAAATCGCCATCTTAGGTTATCTATTAGAAGTTGTGCGTTTGATCAGTGCACCCGAAGAAAAAGATGAAGCGATTTTTGAATCTCTTTGCCATTGTTTAGATTTGGTAGAATCCAATCATTTTACCCCAGAATCCTTGGCGCTTTGGGATTTATCCATGATGAAACATGCTGGATATGAATTACAATTTCAAAAATGCCCTTATACCCAATTACCCCCTGATGGTTTAAGCCTAAAAGCTGGAGGCACCATCAGCAGTAAAGCAAATCTACCATTTTATCCCATTCCCATAGAAGCATTAAGGGTCTTGTATCTCCTTAAGATCGGACAAATCTCTAGCTTCTCTCCCGATCATGTTCTCAGTGTCAGATTAGGACTTGGGGGCATTTGGGGGGATATTTGTCAAAAAGAACTCAAAAGCCTTGAATTTTTTAAAGCTTTATATCAACTTCATGTTCAGTCATAAAAGAAGATGATTGCCGATGATGCCCAAATCCCTGATTAAAATACTCCTCTTATTGAGCATACCCCTCTTGTGTCATGCCTGCTCATCTCATCAAAAATATCAAGAAGATGAAAGCATTGCTGAATTATCAAGCTTAAAACAAAATAAAAAATATGGTTTAAATCACCAAGAAGATCGGCATGAGTCAGATGCTCAAGTGGATTCTCAAGATGAAGTGCGAGTAGAACCCCAAATGGTGCATTTACCCCAAGAACTCAGTAAAGCAAATCCTGAACAAATAGAAAAACTCAAAAATCAAGATCAAGTGCTTAAAATACAATTTAATTTTGAAAGAGATCAGCAAATCCAAACCAAAATACAATGTACGATTCGTGCGCATAGTTCTTTGTTATTATCGATGTTTAGCAATCATGATGATCGCTACGAAATGCAAATTTCTAGGCTATTCCCAAGGCTGATGATCGAAATTTAAAACACGCAACATGTCACCCAAGAGATCAATCATTTAGAGTCTGTATCACTACAAATGAAACCCGGTGATCTCTATTTTGATACAGAAGATCAACATCTGCATCTCCTAGAAAAACCCATGCCTTGGCATCTAGATCAGTTGGTATACCTTGGTCATTGTTACCCCTTGTCTTCCATTACTTATCTCAATCGACAACCCATTGATGTAGGGCATATACCAGTAACACCTTGGACTGTGATTTTAGAGGGATTAGAAATACAAAATCAGTGATTTCTCTTGATTAAGATTGACAAATCATTAAAAAATTCAACTTCTTATTTTAATCAAAGACAAATTTTTGCAAATATGTTAGATTTGTCTTTATTTTTAAGGCCGGAATATCAATGCTATGCTTATTTAAGATCAGCATAGATCAAGTGATCAGGGAGTGAAAGATGCTTCAAACTAGTAAAAATAGGGTATTTCTAGATACCTTACATTCTTATCGAGCAGATGTATTTGAATATGTGCAAACACTAGAAGACGCTTATCGCATTGCTTCTTATCTATTTGATTCATTTACTAGGCTTGCATCTAGTAACAAAACGCAACTCGATCCAGCTTCATTAAATGTCCTACATGAACAACTAAAACATCTCAATCAAACCCCAGCCAATGTATCCATAAAACTGATGAATGGGGTGGTTCTTTCTTTAGAACAAGCATTGACTCTTCTTGCGCCACCTGTAGGTACCCATGATGTGATCAATGCTTTATTTGCGATTGGATTACAACAATACTTAGAAAATAAACAAGCCAGTGAAAAACAGAATGTCATCACAAGAGTGATTAAATTAATGCCAGGGATAGAAAGACTTGGGCCTTTTCTCCTTAGTGATTATATCGATTATGCTTGTAATGCAGAAGATTCAGATCGTTTTTGGAAAGCTTATGTTGAAAAAGTTGCTTCTGAACTTGAAAAAAGAACAGCTGATGTAGATATGCCCACTGATACTTGGACTTTATCTTCCTTACTTAAATTACATGATCTTGGTACAAGTGCATTGGCTGGCAAAAAACTAGAAGTTCTCAAAAAACATTTAGAAAGAATCCTGCAATCCAGAAGAGTAGAATGGCATTGGCGATTCTTAAAACAACTCAGTGAAGTATGTCAAGACCCCAAAATGCTTTATTTTATCTTCAATTCTCCAGCTGTGATTGAAGGACCAGAAATCGCATTACATTTTATTACCAAATGCAGTTCTAAACTTATTTCTTGTGGATTATTTATCCTACAAATTTCCAAAGCCAAGAAAATGCTTGTTCGAGAGATTCTCAGATTCTTTGATGAGAGTAATATCGATGAAAATGGTGAGAGACTGGTAGAAGTATATGCACAAATTCAATTAATGGCGCATCCATCAAAGATGATTCAAGCATTGAAGAATGGTATTCTTGAACTTCTCAAAGACAAAATACAAGACCAACCCATTGATGTTTTATTAAATTCTATCAAAAATGATGCCAAAACATTTAGACAAGTTTTGTTATTGGTTGACCTTGTACCTAGCGAAAGAAAAGTCACCAATAGCAAACAACTAGAACTTCTAGAAAGAGTACTCCAAAGTTTTTTCCATGCATTTACCCCATCTGGTGTCAAACATGTACTCAATGATCATATCTACAGAGATGGCGTGGCAAGATCGATTGTAGAACAAATCAGAATCCCTCAACAAACCGTATCCAATACTTTAAGTAGTTTTGCAGAAAATCTAAACTATACAGCCCAACGTTGGATTCCAGATGATAATGATCTCCCCAAGAGACATCTCTTATTGTCTTTGTTTATTGGGATTTTTGCCAATACCATTCGTTTGGCTGCAGCACCATTATACCATAATGAAGAACTAAGACCCAAAGGTTTACTCTTATATAAGATCTTGGTGGATTTATACCTCAGTAATCCCATTGCCAGTGCAGAATCTAGTGGTTATGCCAATCTCAATCCACTGATGTCTAGCTTATATCCAGAACTGATCACAGAAGAATATATCGATCCGCCATCACCAGAGAGAATAGAACAAGCTGTCTTTTTAATGGCTGAAATTGAAGCTGAACAATATGATCTAGATGAGATCGATGGCGATCTCTTTGAGAGAAGAAAATCAGAAGTGGTTGAAGAAGAAATCCCAGTGATTAGCATTCAAAAAGAACCTACCCCATTGCCAGTGGCAACATCTGGGGGGCTCGATTTAAATTTTGGATTACTCGATGATACTCAAGAAATCTCTACCAAAGCTGCTTTGGCAGATGCTTATCCTACTGCGACCCAAAGTGCAATCAAGGCTTATTTAGGTGTCTATCTCTTTGCGTTTTTAACCCGAAAATTGCTCAATAGCATTGGGATCTACAAAGAAGGTTTATTGTCTTTCTCTCAAAAAGCGATCTCTTTTACAGAAAATCATAAGAAAGCAGATGAAGTTTTAGCATCAACACAAATGAAATTTCATCCATCTCAACTCTCTGCTATTAAAATATACCAACCCTTTAAGACTTTTTATTTTGTGCTTGGGATTTGTGGGATGATTTTCTTGGGTTTTATTGGTGGACACTTGATTTTCACAGCACTTCGTGGCTCTGAATTGGTGCTTGGGTTAATCGGTTTTGTCCTCTTGCTTCTTGCCCTTGCATTTGATGCGAGTATGAATGCTTTGTATCGATTAGGCAACCATAAAATCCTAGTTGAACTCTATCAACAAAATCAAGAAAAGCCTTTGGCTGTCTACTTGGATAAGAAAAGCTTAAGCGCCCAAAGAATGATCGATGCTTTGCTCAATGCAGAATCTCAACGCAAAGAAGAGTTATTTAACCCAGATTGGTCTAATCTCTTTAGCAATACAGAGTCACCTGAACCTGCTGTTGAATCAAAATAAGGCATAAATATACTAACTAAGATTATTTTTTGTAAAAAAATTGACTTTTATACAAAAGATAAATACTTTGATCACCTCATACACAGAAAATCTAGAAAACAGGAGAAATGCTATGTACGCAATCATTAAGACCGGCGGTAAGCAATACCGCGTAGGCGTAGGTGAAATCCTACGCGTCGAAAAGCTTGGTGTTCAGTCTGGTGCTGTTCGTTTTGAAGAAGTTTTATTGGTAAGCAAAGATGGTTCTATTCAAGTTGGCAAGCCAGTAGTGGCAAATGCACACGTTGAAGCAGAAGTGATCCGTGAAGGTCGCGCCAAGAAAATCATTATTTTCAAGAAGAAAAGACGCAAAGGCTATCACAAAAAACAAGGTCATCGTCAAACCTTTACAGAGGTTAGAATCACTAGCATTGTTGCTTAATCACAAGTCAACAAATCACTTCACTATTGCAAGGTAGAGCTTAAGCTTTCCCAAGGATGGAAACGCTCATACCTTCTACAAGGAGTCTAAAATGGCACATAAAAAAGGACAAGGAAGTACCAGAAATGGTCGCGATTCAAACGCCCAAAGACGTGGCGTAAAGAGATTTGATGGTCAAGTTGTAAGAGCAGGAAATATCCTCGTTCGTCAATGTGGCACTCGTATTCATGCTGGTGAAAATGTAGGCGTAGGTCGTGACTACACTTTGTTTTCATTGGTTGATGGCGAAGTTAAGTTTGAATCATTCGGTGCAAACCGTAAGCGCGTAGCAGTTTACCAAACTGAAAGATCTACCTCTGTATTTTCTGCAGCAGGTCTAGCTTAATCAAAGCTTCTGTTTGATAGATTTATTCTTTGATTAAACCCCAAGATTCAGGAAAATCAATATTAATTTCATAGACGAAGTTCATATTAGCGTCCGCGCTGGACATGGCGGAGCTGGTGCAGTTAGTTTCCGCAGAGAAAAATTTGTTCCTAGAGGCGGACCTGATGGTGGAAATGGCGGTAGGGGTGGTCACGTCATATTGAGAGTCGATCCTTCATTAGCGACGCTACTAGATTTGAGATACAAAAACGATCTAGTGGCTCAAAATGGAAGACCAGGCGAAGGCAGCGATTGTACTGGTGCCGATGGCGAAGATTTGATCATCCGCGTTCCTCTTGGTACGCAAGTTAGAAATGAGGATGGAGATCTACTTTTTGATCTTGTTGAAATGCATCAAGAAGTGATCTTAGCCAAAGGTGGTAGAGGTGGTAGAGGCAATGCGATGTTTGCTACCCCTTCTAAGAGAACACCAGACTTTGCTCAACCCGGGGAAGAAGGAGAAAGCAAAGAAGTACAAGTTACTCTCAAGCTTCTTGCAGATGTATCCTTGATCGGTTTTCCCAATGCTGGGAAATCCACTTTGATTAGAACAGTGAGTCGGGCAAAACCCAGAGTAGCTGATTTCCCATTTACCACACTTAGACCACATCTCGGTGTGGTTAGGGTAGATGATGATCGCAGTTATGTGATGGCAGATATGCCCGGTTTAATCGAAGGTGCTTCAGAAGGACAAGGCTTAGGTCTTCGATTCTTAAAGCATATCGAAAGAACACCATTGTTTTTATTTTTACTGACCCTAGATTATGGCGAAGGTAGGGATCCAGTAAATGATTTTCTCATTTTGAGAAAAGAACTAGGAAATTATGATCCAAAGCTTTTGGAGCGTCCATTTTTGATCGCGCTCTCTCAAGCAGATCGTCAAGATGTACAAAATCTATATCCAGATGTGCAAAAAGCACTGAGCGAATATGGTTTTGTTTATCTCTTTTCTTCTTTTAGCAAAGAAGGGATTGATGATTTGATGAAAGCCATTGCCAACCAACTCAATGAACTTGATCGTTGGTCATCTCATGCGTTTTGGACTGGCGGATTAGAATAAGTTTTTATTTTCTGTTTTCGTTTTCTTAAAAATTTCATGATTTTAACTTGAATTTATAGATAAGATTCTCAAAAGCTTTATTTTTTGTTATGATTTATTTTAAAGAAATACTTTGCATAGGGTATCTCTTAATTTCTCTAGAAACAATGTTGTATTGATGATAATACAACTTATCCGATAAAGCCTTGTTTTATGGATCACTTTTCTAATTTTCAAATCAAAGCTGGGTTTTTAGCTCTCAAGAAAGAAGCTGTTTTGATGATGCGATTAAATCATTTATTGTTTGCTTTAATTTACACCTCTATTTTGACCATGGGTGCTACCACACTTGCTTTGGCTCAAGAACAAAATCCCAATCAAGCAGTCAATCAAAATCCACCCCAATCCACGCCAGAGGAAAAAAACAGCAAAGTCAAAGTAGAGAAAGCTGATGCACCTAAGGAAGAATCTGTAGAAACAGGTGAAGATGTTCATCAAATTCAAATCAAGAGAATTGAAGAACAAGTCAATGAACTCAAAGAAGAAGTATTTAGAACCAGAAGTCGTTTATCCATTTTAAAAGAAACAGTATTGGCGAGTGGTTTGTCTGGTGCAGAAATACAAATCATCCATAGAAATGAAATGGGTGCGAATTTTAAACTAGAGAGAATTTTATATATTCTAGATGGCACACCGATCAGAAGAATGGTGGATGAGAACGGCAAATTAGATCAACAAGAAGAGATCGAAATCCTTGATGGTCCCATTACCCCTGGTAATCATAGTCTTCAAGTGGAATTGATCTATCGTGGTCATGGTTATGGTGTATTCTCATATCTACAAGCCTATCGTTTTACCCTAAATGACATTCATACCTTTAGAACAGAAGAAAATAAAAAGGTAATGATCAAAGTAGTGGGTTATGAAAAAGGTGGGGTAACTGTGGATCTCAAAGACAGACCTGATTTAAGGTTTGAAAAGACAGTGCTTAATCTAGATGAAGAAGCTTCTGCTAACACAAATAAAGCACCTAATAGCAATAAATAGGGCATATTGGATATTCACATGAGAATAAATCATATATTAACCCTATGTTTGGTTTGCCTAACACTGATCTCTCATCTATGGGCTCAAGGTGAGACTGCAGTCAAAGTGGATGATGGGGCTGCTTTGTTTTACAAATTAGGACAAGAAGCTGGGGCATTAAATCAAAAATATTTAAATTCAGCACTACAAGAGAAAAATCAAAAAGTTTTTGCTAAATTAACAGATGGTCGAGTGAAGTATTTGGCTCAAGACTATCGTTTAGCCACCATGATCTTCTTGGAACTTGTGGAAAATGAAGAATATCAAAGACAATTAGGCAAATCCCTAGATGAAGCGAAGTTCTATTTGGCGGATTCTTTCTATCACGTCAATCAGTTACGGTCTGCAAGGAACTATTTTGTAGGCTTGCTCTCTCAATCAAACCCCCAACAAAAAGTATGTGTTTTAGGGCGATTGCTACAAATCTCAATGGAACTAGAACAAACCAATGAAGCCCAACAGTATCAAGCACAAGCCTTAGATGCACTCAATCAAGCACCAAATTCCGCCATCGCTTATTTCCTTGGTAAATATAGCTATACCCTAGGTAGATACGAAGATGCTCGTTCTCTCTTTGCAAGAGTACAATCCGATGCCAGTGTTTATCCCCAGAGTTTATATCTACAAGCTGTTACTTATATACAACAGCAAAAATACACAGAAGCCATTCAAGCATTTCAAGGAATCATCAATCTGAATCTAGAAGAGTTGAGAAACAAGAGAAAAGCCCAAGCAGAACAAGTCATTGAAGACAAATCCATTTGTCATTTTAGATCAAGTGAAGAACAAAAAAGCGATGAAATCGGTTGGGATTATATTCAAGCTCAAGCCCAACTCTCTATCGCCAGAATCTATTATGAAATCAATGATATCCCTAAAGCCAAAGAAGCATATCAAAAAATCTCTACCAGTTCTATGGTGTTTAAAGAAGCCATTGAAGAGAGTGTATGGCTTGCGATTAAAGAGAAGAATTTTAATGATGCATTGCAAAAACTAGACATACAAATCGTGTCAGAACCTACATTGTTAAACCAACCAGAAGTTCGTATTCTCCAAGGCAGACTTCTCAGTATTCTCCAAAGGTATACAGATGCTGAAAGCTTATTTGAAGAGATCAATGAGAAAATATCTATTCTTAAAGAGAGATTTATTAGTCCGATTTTATTGAAAGCCAAAGGACAACTATCAAGTTATTTCCAACAGAGACTAAAAGAAGGCAATTTGACTTTAAATCTAGAAGCATTATTGCCCAAAGAGTTGAGATCATTTGCAAAGAATAAACTCTCCAATAGCACAGCAAGATCACTCTTTGTGGAACTTGCTGCTTTAGAAAAAGACATCGATGATAGTTTAAAAGATATTAAACTCTTGGAATGGGCATTAAACGCGTCAAACCAAGCAGAACGATTTCCCCTTGTTCAAAATGGTTTATTAAAATCCCTAGAAATCAAGAGCCAACTCTTGGATCTACATATCCAAAATAATCAAAGATTTGTAGGGCAATATGGAAATTTGAAAGAAGAACAAAGACAGAAAGCCAATCAATTATTAGAAGCCAGACAAAAGCTTCAACCAATCTTTGCTAAATTACCCAAAGTGGCTGTTCAATTCAGTGAAGAAGAAAATAAAGTAGAAAAGGGCTATTTGATTCAAGAACTCCAAAGCTATCGATTAAAGCTAGAACTTCAAAATATCGAAGCTCAATTTCAAGCCCTAGATCAATATCTCAAAGACCCCAAAGCCCAAGAAATGGGGAAGGTATTAAATTTAAGGGAAAGAAACAGTGTGCTTGAACAAATACAAAAAGAATTACCTGAATTAGAGAAGATGAAACAAAAAATACAAAGTGTAATCGATACAACAGAGAAGTCGATTTTAACTGTGGGATTATATGATGAAGGTTTTCTTCTCGATCAAAAAACAAGGAATCAACTTCAATCATTATTGATTGAAGAATCTCAGTTGTATATAGAAAATGGTTTGATGAATCGCAGTGAACTGAGTTCTTATACTTTTATCTATCAACAATTAGAGAGTTTTGAAAAACAAGCCCAATCGATGATTCTTCAAAATACCACTCAACTTAAAAAAGAACTAGAAGTAGAAAAAGCAAAGGTAAAGATACAGCAACAAAAATTGTCATCGCTACAACAGCAAGCCAATCTACTCGCTGGACAAATCGTTTCCCAAGCATTTTATACTGTGCTTTCACAAATCGATGAATTGATCATGGAAAATAATGCCGCTTTACTAGATGTGTATTGGTCAAAAAAGAGCAATATTTCCAAAGATCTAGAAAAAGAACAAGGCTATCGCCGAAATCATATCGATGTTCTCAAAAACGATATGGTTGATACCAAATAGAGATAGATAATATGTTTAAATTTCAGTCAAAAGCCTTTACTACTACTACTACCCTATTCATGATCACTGTATTGAGTATGCAATTTTTGTATGCGCAAGATGCCACAAATCCCCCCCAAGCAGAAGCCCCCAAAACAACAACAACACAAGAAGAGAATCCTAAACCCACTGAGGTAGTGGAACCCAGTAAACCCAAAGATGAAATCAGTGAACTCAAAGAAGAGTTTCAAAAATCAGCTGCATCATATATCGAAGAGGCAGATCAGTATAGAGAAATCAGCCAACGTTTGCTCAAGCGCATGGTGAGTAAAGCAGAGAAAACCATAGAATCAAAGTATGATCAAAGTTTGGGGAATTATCGAAAAATAGAGAGAGAAAGGCGTCTGATCAGCATTGAAAAGTTTAAAGCTTTTTTAAATGATAACAAACCCCATCCCCAATATACCCCAGATGCGATTTTCAGGTTAGCGATGCTTTTACTTGAAGAGGGCGATGAGCGATATGTAGAAGAGATGCAAACTTTTAATGAAAAATTAGAAGAATCCAAAGGGGAAAGTACAGATCTCATTCCCCCACAAAAAGATCATACTCAAGTCATTCAACTCTTTAGTAAACTTATTCAAGATTGGCCAGATTATCGCGATTTAGATGGGGCTTATTATTCAAGAGGGCATTGTTTTTTGGAAATGAATGAAGAACAAGAAGCGATGAGGGATTTTTATCACTTGGTGAATACTTATGGGAAAAGCGATTATTTTACAGAAACTTGGAATGTGCTTGGTGAACTCAATTTCGATTTTAATCAGCTCGATAAAGCAGTAGAAGCCTATAAATATGTGATTCAAAACAAAGAATCTCATTTATATATGCCAGCGCTATACAAATTAGCATGGACTTACTACAAGAGAGATCAATATCAACTGGCCATTGAGCATTTTAAACAGTTGATTGAGTTTAGTGATGAACAAGTAAAACAAGGCAAAGAAGCATTTGCGCTGAGAACAGAAACATTGCAATACCTAGCAATTTCATTGCAAGAAGATGATTGGGATGGAGATGGCATGGCTGATATCGATGCTGGTTTCCAAAGAGTAAAGAAGAATCTATCGGGTAAAGCGAGTTATGAAGCAGAACTTGTAGAATCACTCATGGATATCTTTTTTGAAACAGCCAAATATGAAGATGCGATTGCCAGTGCAGAATATCTCTTTACAACCTTACCATTTTACCCAAGAAACCCAATCATTCACCATAAGATCGTCACTGCTTATGAAAGAATCGCTCAACCCCAAAAAGCATTTCAAGAGAGAGATCGTTTAACCAATCTCTATGTTAAAGATGGGCCTTGGTATGCATTTAATCATACCGATCAAAAAGCGATTGATTCAGCCAAAAATATCATGAAGGATTCATTGCTACAAGCTGGTAATTTCCATCATAGTGAAGCACAGTTACTCAGAAAACAAAGCCAAAATGCACCTAATACATCAGAAGCTCAAAGATTAATGGAACAAGCCAAAGATCGTTATCGCAAAGCATCTTTGGCTTATGAAAGATATCTATCTCGGTTTAAAAAAGATCAAAATACCTATGAATTATTATTCTTGTATGCAGAAGCTTTGTTTTTTGGACAAGACTATGAAAAAGCAGTGAAGCAATTTCTTACAGTACGAGATTCAAAAATCAGCAAGGAATATGAAGAACCTGCTGCGTTTTATAGCATTTTGGCACATCTAGAACTCGTGAAATTGGCGATTAATCAAGGCAAGATTGCACCTAAACCTTCTCTATTGGATCAAGAAAGACCAGAGGAGAAGAAGGAAGAGAAGAAGGAAGAGAAGAAGGAAGAAGGGGAGAATAAAGCGACTCAAGCAGTAGAGATCAAACCAGAAGAAATTCCACCTATTGTGATGGAAAATCTAGCAGTAAGACTTCAATACTTGGATCGTAAATTAAGTTCAGCTGAAGACCCTCAAAGAGTGCCAGTGCTCATGTATAAAGTGGGTGAAATCTATATGGATTATTTGCATTTTGATCAAGCCAGACCTTGGTTTGAGCGATTGATTAAGGAATATGCCAAGGAAGAAATCACCCAAAATGCCGCATCTCTCTTGATCGAATCATATCGTGTTGAGCAGAACTGGGCGATGATGGCGCAGTGGGCTGATTTAATCGCTCAATCGGGTTTGGGTGGAGAAGCTGGAGAACAAGCTAAGCTTTGGAAGGTTGGGGCATTGTTTAAGAGTGCTCAAAAATTATTTGATGAAGGTAAATTTGAAGATGCTGCTAGGGAATATGTAGCACTTGTGGATAAGAATCCCACCAATGAATTTGCAGCGGCAGCATTGAATAATGCCGCTGTAGCATTTGAAAAATCTAGATTCTTTGATTCTGCAATGAAGACTTTTGAAAGAATTTTTGCGGAATATCCCCAAAGTGAATTTACTGAAAATGCTTTGTTCCGTGTAGCGTATAATGCGGAGCGTTTTTATGATTATGATAAAGCC
>JACCDO012216696.1_pt1 | contig 15114 bp, 41 predicted proteins | sample 7446101 | NCBI WGS metagenome assembly JACCDO01 (sample SAMN15323440, study PRJNA562643) | freshwater metagenome | isolation source: river surface water | place: USA:Blue River Watershed | collected 2017-08-16
AAGACTCGCCAATTTTGGAGTGTACCATTTGTTTCACAAAACGATAGAATGGTATATTTAGAAAAGGTGAAGATGGATGTTGTATCCGATTTAAGAAAGTAATGATTTATATTCTAAGTTACATATTAATAGTTGCAGCACTTTACACTATTGTAGGATGGAAACGAATTTGGAAACGAATCCTAATGTATAGAGAAAAAAAGTATTGGACAAATTATAACATAATTGAATTAGCTGCGTGGATGGCTAAAGCAGTAATCATTATACCAGGTTTGATATTCGGTATCGAACTCTGGTACTTTCATTTTCTGACCTTATTGACATCTTCCCTTTTAATTTGGGCATCAATGCGGAAGGAATTACCTACCTTAATTGTATTCAATACAATATGGGTAATAATATCCACAACAATAATAGTAAGAAATTTAATAAACATAATTGGATAATATGAACCCAACACAAATGGCACAGCAGGTTTTGACTCAATTGAATCAGCAACCGATGACATTGGTTAAGACACCACCCAAACCTATATTTGTAATTAGAGTACCAAATGGACTTAGTAATTCGGAAATGTATGAAATACAAAAAACTATTGCTAAAGATACTATTAAAGATGATTATCACGTATTAGTAGTACCGGCTCCAACTGATGAATTTATGTTTGAAATGTTTAATGCGGATAAAATAGATGTTCAACAATGGAATGGTATTGTAGACAAACTTATAAAATAAATTTGGTAGTTTGAAAAAATATTAGTATATTTGTAATCTAAAACATAAAAGAAATGACTGTAAAACAAGCTTTGAAAGCAAAAAACAAATTGGTAGTTTCTATAATGGAGTGTTATTCTTTGGCAAAAGAGTATAACTCAATAGAGGAAGGAAACCCAAGAAGATATTCAGTAATTGGATTATTGAATGAAGCAAATGAATTGACCAGAGAATTGGTTGAATTGAAATCAAAGATACACAAAGCAAATGCACCTGTGTATGATAAAATCTTCCTTATGGGAGAATTGAAAGGAAGGGTAAAGTTCCTTAAATCAATTCCGGTTGATGAAGGTAAAGTTAGTGATAGGTATTCACTAAGTAGTGGTTCGGTAAAAGAAGTTGAACTAAACGTTGCGGAAAGAAACGCAATGATTAAAGGATTAGAAACTGAAATTGAAGAATTGCAGGAGCAGTTGGATTTGCATAACGCAACTACAACTATTTAATAAAATTGGGAAGGTGTGAGTGACGATATTCGTTGTATCTTTATTGTTCTACAAATAAGCCAATTTGTGCCTGGCGATAACTGATAATGATAATGAATTTCAACTCTTAAATCTTGATACCGTCAACAGTTAAAACTTAATGCACTCAAACGTCTTTGAAAATATGCAGTAATTTTATAACTTATTGATTCACCACACTAACCCATCTTAAAAACATAAACTATGAAGTGTATTAAAAACAACAAAACAGGCGAAATTGAAAGAGTAATCGAAAAAGAGGCTTACAACAAAGTAGGTAGTACATGGAGTTATGTAGCTAAATCCGAATGGAAAGCAGCAACTCGTAAAGTGAAAGCCGTTGAAGTAGTAGAAACAAAGAGTGATGTAGAGATTGAAACAATTGCGGAGAAGCAATTAAAAAGAAAAAAAGGAGTAAAGAATGAAAAAGCAAAATAACGAAAGGCTTGCTGAATTGTATCCTGAAATGTTTACATTCCAAGTTAGAGATTATAAGCACAATCCATTTGAGAAAGCTTATAATAAAATATTGTGGGAACTACAAAAGAAAATTAAGTTCACACGCAGATTTGAATATTATGGACAAGTTAATCCATACAAATATTATTTTGGTGTTGGTGATGGGTGGTTTAATATTCTTAAAGATTTAATCATTGGTATAAGGGAAAATGATAAAAAGAAAGGTGATTGGATTACAAAGGTAACTCAAATCAAAGAAAAATTTGGTGGGTTACGTTTTTATGTAACTGGTACATCCGATAAGAATTGGAAATTGATTCATAAAGCAGAAGAAAAATCTTTGGCAGTTTGTGAGGAAACAGGTTCAGAAGTTGAAGTTGGAACTTGGAATGATGGGTGGATTAGAACTATTTGCCGTAATTACGCTTTACAAATGTATTATGACATGGTTGATAAAGGTGAAGCTAAAAAAAGTTTTGCTGAGTATTGGAAACCAAAAGAAAAAGCAGTTGTGATTCAAACGCAAAAAAAGAAAAACAAATGAGTTTAGCTCAAAGAGAAGTTTGGGATAAAAGAGTAAAAGAAAAAAAGATGAATAACAAACACATTGAAGTAATCAGATTTGATGCAGGTAAAATATCAGTAAAGGAATATTGGTTTGAAAAAATGATAGGTAATGTAACATATCAACCTGCAATTATCAAAATGATTGGAGCAAGATTGTTAGTTATTAACCCTGATAATCAAGAAGAATATTACGATTGCCGTTATGAAGATTGTACTATTAAGAGAATGAATGGATAATGAAATTAGTATTGACTATATTAGCAGTTATGTTTGTAGTAAACGTATCAGCTCAAACAAAAAAAGAATTGCCGGCATTGGATTCATTACCATATTTAACCAAAGATACTGCATTAAATAATTTCATGCTACATTGGATAGGTAAACCTTATAAGTTGGGTGGTAAAACTGAAAGGGGTATTGATTGCTCCCAATTTAACAAACGATTATATACCGATGTGTATAAATTGAATTTGGAAAATGTATGTTATAAACAATGGGCACAAACAAATAGAGTTCAAAAGGATTCCCTACAAACAGGAGACCTTTTATTTTTTAGAAGTAGACAATCACCTTCGGGTTGGCATTGTGCAGTTTATTTAGGTGAAAGTATGTTTATACACGCAGCAAACCGTTATGAAGGTGTAAAGATAAGCTCACTATTGGAGCCGAATTATAAGAGGGCTTACAAAGGAGCAGGACGATTAATTAATAAACAATAAACAATTATGAAAAATGTAAATTGGAGCAAGGTGTTTGAAACAATAGCATATCTTGCGGCTATGGGAATTGGATTTGGAATTTTGTATTTCGGTTTTCAAATCATTTGGACAGCAATAAAAAGTATATTTTAAAAATCAATAATTATGGCAACATTTATTTTAACATGCTTCGTAGTATTCATATTAGCATTTATAGCTAAATTAATCTATGATGTACAACAAAACAAAAAACAAGACAAAGAGATTGATGAACTTTGTAAAACTGAAGCTGAGTTTGAATTAAAAGATAAGTTTCAAAAGTTAGCAGGTATCACAGAAAATGATGTTCAAAAGGGAACTGACCACTTAACTGAAAAAATTGAAACATTAAGAGAATCATTTAAGGATGTGGAATTTCCAGCACAAAGTGAAAGTATTCCCGTACAAAGTTTTCCAATAACAAAGATACAGGTTAATCAAAGTACTGACCCATTATCTGAAATTCCTTTGAGTAGAGTATCAAAAGAGGGTAAAGAAAAAATGGCTGAAATAGCTAAGCAGGATATTGTAAAAACTTTAGAAGAAAATGCATCTAAACTTCAATCCATAAATTTAGATGAAGTAGTAGAAAAACCTAAAAAGAAATCTGCTAAACCAAAAGTAACAAAAGCAGCACCAAAAAAGAAAGCAACTAAAAAGAAAAAAGAAAATGAGTAAAGAAACATTTCAATTAGCAAAACCATTAGCGGACAGAGTACTTATTGAAAAAGAGGAAGTACAAACAAAAACAATAGGCGGTATTATTATTCCTGAAACCGCTAGAGCAGAAGATACAAAGATTGGTGTCGTAGTTTCAGTTGGTGAGGGTATATACACAAACGATGGGGTTAAAATTCCAATGAGTGTGAAGGTTGGTGATAAAGTAATGATGCCACAAATCGGTACGGCACAAATTGTAAAGTTGGAAAACAAAGAATATTATTTATTCAGAGAGCAAGAACTATTAATGATTATAAAATAAAATTATGGCAACAAAAGTATTATTTAAAACAGCAAAGGGTGACATGATAGCAGAGTTGTACGATGAAAGTACACCAATTACAGTAAACAATTTTGTAAAGCTAATCAATGAAGGATTTTACAATGGATTAAACTTTCACAGAGTTATTCCAAACTTTATGATTCAGGGTGGATGTCCTAATGGTAGAGGTGATGGTGGTCCGGGTTATTCAATTCAATGTGAAGTGAGTGCACCAAAACAATTTCACGATCGTGGAGTGTTAAGTATGGCACACAGAGGTAGAAACACAGGTGGTTCACAATTCTTTATTTGCCACAATAGAGCAGGAGTTGCGCATTTAGATGGCAATCACACTTGCTTCGGTAAAGTAATTGAAGGTATTGAAGTGATTGATTTTATCAGACAAGGTGATGCTATTCATTCAATTGAAGTTATTAAAGAAAACAATATCTAAATGATTGAATTAAAAGAATGGATTAAAGACGGAATAGATATTCGTAAAACAAACGAAGGGTATGTAGTGTTTACAATACCTACTCAGCACTTTAATATCAAAGAGCTAGATGAATTAACGCCTGAAAGATTTGAGCAAGAAGTTGAAAAACAAAAACAATTCAGAGAATTAGAAGCTCAATTATTAGGTGAAGCATTTGGCAAAAGAGTTGAAGCAGGATTATTTAAAGATTTATTTGAGTAATATGAATTGGGATATATTCGGATACATTGGTACAATTGTAGTACTATATTCATTTACAATAGAAAACATTTACCGATTGCGTTTAATAAATTCAATCGGTTCGATGTTTTGGATAGTGTACGGATTAGGTATTATGGCTGGACCAACAATTGTAGTGAATAGCTGTGTATTAATGATACACATTTATTGGTTTCTAAAACATAGAAAGGAATGGCTAAGATAATTTATTTAGAGGATACAATTACTTTATTAGCAAATAAAGGTGGGATTGAATTAGTAAAACTAATATCAAAAGAGGGTGAATTCAAACAAACCGAATCGGGCTATCGTTATATATTGGTTGAAAAATGAAATACGAAATTCACATACCAATAGCAATACCTGAAGATTATTTTAATATTGGTATTGATTTTGCGCCAATGCATATAACGGGGTGTAAAAAGGGAAACAATACAGACGAGGTATTAATTGACCTTAAAAAATTATGTATAAGTTTGGATAATCGTTATTTGAAAAACTATAAGATATTCAGAAACGAAGCGATGACAGTAATTGAAATAGATGTATAAGAAACTAAACATAGAGAATTACCATAAATTGTACGGACAGAATTTGGGATTAGGATTAATCGTTGAAGTAGTTTTAATGACACCACAAACGTATAACTTTGTAATTAAGGATACTGATACGGGTAATAGATTTGATGTAAAACTATATAGAGAATCAAAGAATAAAGAAAAACCTTACAATTGGGAAATGAAACGTGGTATCCAATGTGTACGATTGTATAGGGATGACGTAGCAGATATTGATACATTTAAACGCAGATTATTTTCATTGGTTGACCCACTACCTTTTTAATTTATAAAACAAAATGTTATGAGTATAGAATTTCAATTTATTTGGGGATTTTTAATAGGAGCCGGAGTTGGTGCATTAATTGCATTAATTGTGGCACATAAAGTAGTAAAAAAAGTAATCAAAAAAGTTTTGTATGAGCATAACATTAGATAGTGGACACCTTACAATGAAGGGTAGTACAAAGGCCCAAATAAACACATCAATTCGAATAGCAGGAACGGGGACAGAATTACCAATTACAATAATAGGTGAGTTCAAAGATATTCCCCCGCACTTACATCAAATGTATATTCAATCAATGCAAGCATCTTATGGTAGTGTGAATGTATATGACAGGACAAAAGATGAAGAGCCGAAAACAATAAGGGAAAAAAAGAGTGAGTGGCGAATCAATAGAATTGTGGATATAATTAGTAAAGCAATATCAAAGTAAAATGTTGGATGTAAAAATTATAAATGAAAGGATTAAAGAAATAGAAAATTTTATTGAAAGTTGTGAATATTCCAAATATAAAAATTGGAAAGAGACACCAGTAAAGATAATACATTATTGGTTAATCGCTGGTGGCGGTAAAAAATACTTAACAAAAGATTTAAAAACAAAAATAAATGAAATAACTTATTTCACATATAAGTCAACTAATGCACAATGTCCATACGAAACAAAAAGTGGACATCATTGGTGTAAGCATTGTAGAATTGAAAAACCAAATAATGAATTCAGAGGTAAAAATATATGTAAAAGTTGTGCATTAAAATATAGGCAACAAACTTATTATGAAAAAGATAAAATACAAGCAAAAGTAGATTATCATTCTAATCCATTAATTAAATTGAATACAATATGTAGAGTGTATATAACGGGTGCACTTAAAGGAATAAAGAAAAATAAAAGAACAAAAGATATTTTGGGTTTGGAATGGAATGAATTTAAAGAGTATATTGAATCTAAGTTTGAACCCTGGATGAATTGGGATAATCACGGATTTGGTGAGGGTAAGTGGGTAATTCAACATATAATACCAAAAGTGTTTGCAAAATCTGAGCAAGATGTGTATATACTAAATTACTATAAAAATTTAATGCCATGGGGATATTCGGAAAATTCTAAGTGGAAGGATAAAATATTAGTTAATCAATTAAATGAATGGCATTATCAAAATTGCTTAGAATTAATAAAAATGAATGAGGATAAAATACGTTTCGAAATGCGTTCATATGAAAACGAAAATGGTAAAATTGAGCTTGATCCTGAAATTTCCGAAATTGCTATGTTTTTGGAACATGAAAAACATTTAGGTAGGAATTGGAAAATAAAAAATTAATAAAATGTTATACATAGAAAACATACGATTAATACAAAGTAAGTTTGCAGGAACGGCCGAATGGGGGGTTGGTGAGGTATTTGTATCGCAAGGGAGTTATGTATTCTTAATTCATAAACGAGAAGGGAGTTGGGCTATTGGACGGAATTACTTTAATGAATTGACGATACGATTAGCAAGAGAGCGGTTAAACGGAAGTGGGTACATAATGGAGACGGGATTTATACGGCAGAACAAAAACTACAAATCAATAAATACATTTGAGGACTTTAAAAGTATTACATCCTTTATTGAATGCTTGGACAATCACATTCAAAGTATATTAAATGATAACTAAAATGCGGACAATAAAAAATATTATCTTAATTCCTTTCAGTTTATTTGTATTCTCTTTATTGTTATTAATAGAAGGTATTGATGAATTGAATAATCGAACATAGGGGTATCGGGTCGGATGGGGAATTTTTTTTGATAGTGTATGCCAAGCTCACTCCATATTAAGGTTTAGCCAATAGGGGGTTTGAGTTTTTAATTCGATATATATTTATGATTAATAGTAAACCGAAACAAAATGAATAAAGTACAATTAGAAGGTATAATTTTAAGATGGGCAGAGTGGAATAGTGGTGAAGCACAAACCGGTGAGCCTTATCAATTCGAATCACAAATAAGGGATTGGAATAGTGGATTTAAAAGATGGCAAAGTGAAGGGTTTGTAGGGGATACATCATTCGATATCGTAAGATGTAAGGCCGTATCGGGAGGGCTTTCCATTCGATTAGAGAGCGGTACATCTTTTGCCGATGGAATTCTCAAAATCGAATCTAAGGAATGGATTGAAAAAACGATATTCAATGATAGTACGGGTTCAATGGTAATGAGGGGTGCTTCAATAGATGGATAAAATCGGACACGAATAACAATAATACAGATACAAATGTTAATAGTAGTAATAGTAGGGGGAATCCTAATAGGATACGGAATAGGAGTATGGATATTGGATAGGTACATAAACGAAAATAACGAGGATATCAATAACGATATAAAATAAAAACACTTCAAATGGGTAACGATATAGGGATATTCGATGTACTGGGATTAATAGGGTTTATGGGATTCTACATAATGGCTAAGGTATGGATATATAGTAAGGAATACGGTACACAAAAAGATAAAAAGAATCCCTTAATACAAAGAGGTTCTGAATGGGATTATGAATACAAAGATACAAAAAGAAATAAAAAGGGATAGGGAGCATATGAAGGGGAACGGGTCCGAGCTCCTAATATTTACTGCTATAATTGTACTGCTATGGATAACCTTAACACACACAATTTAACGAATACCGAAAGGGTAGAATTACAAACAAAGATACAAAGGCTTCAATGGTTATTAAAGGAATGTATAGGGATTGAGGAATACGAATTGTGCTCCCAAATCAAAACCCTTATACAAAGAAAGTACGAGCTTCTTGCTACAAATCAAAACGAAAACATAATCGAATAACCTTCATAAAAGAGAGGAGCTAATTTGATACTTAGGGTAGCTAAAAAGGGGTGTCCGCACTTGCACGTGAAAAGCATAAAACACTATTTTGATACTATAAAAATTTAATTACGTTTGATACCAATTTACAGGTCCGTTTAAGTCCATTTGTAATTTGATAGTACATAGTAATTGAAAACCACGTCAATGTCAATTTAACACTTAGTCCCACAAATCTACACTTTTTACCACTTAATAGACAAAATGATTCAAAAAGTTTATAATGTCAATCAAAATGTGGACCATATACGGATTCTTAGCCATTCGGCAAAATTTTTCGTGGGGAATTTTTACAGGCATTCAAAATAAAGATTTGGCCATTCGGAAAAAAAATCGTATCTTTAAGAGGGCTAGTTGTATATTCGGATAAACGAATAAGCACATGCCCGTAAAAAAGGTTTGGAAAGCTCGGAAAAATTTCGTATATTTGTATATCTGAAAATGTATATTGTAAACTAAACTATATTTATGAGAGTAAGTAATAAAGTAGGTATGAAGTTCGATTGCAACCGTTTATGGAATTGGGCGTATGAGAAGCTAGGTGAGAGCCGATGTGGTGCAATTGCTTTTTATTGGGATACAAAAGATGATGCTGAGTGTGGATATTACGATTGGGAAAAAACTATTTGGATTAACTTAGCACAATGTAAAAGAATGATAGCTGTCCAGAAAACAATTCTACACGAGTGGACACATGCACAACAAAGCTATCGTTGGTATAATCATTATCAATTGAAATACGGATACAAAAAGAATCCATACGAAATACAAGCTCGAGAGAACGAAAAATTAGTAAAGCGTGCATACAAACGAAGAACAAAATAGACCGGCATTAGGTAGGTCCGCTGGTAAGGGTGAGCAAATAGCGTATAACAAAGCACCACATTCAAAGTGCCAATTGTTTACCAATGAATCAGGAGAATATTATCCTGTTTGTCAGAGAATAGAAACACCGGGTCTGATTAGGAGTGAATATACCCCCATCGGTTCACAATTACAATACCCCACAAAGTGGGGACGTAAAAGAGCATCAATTCACCTATTGGAATTTAAGATTAGGGATTGCCAAAAACAATTGGCGGATGCTCAATTAGAATTAGCTAAATTAGAAAGGTGTCTGTCCGATGTCCAAGGATGGGATGATGATAGTAAAGAATAAATCTATATATGCTTACCGAAACCGAAATGCTAACTAAAGCGGTCCAATTAGGAATGGACGAAGAGCTCGTAAGTTATGCCAAACAAATTAAACGTCAATTGGAAGCCGAAGGGGATACCGCCGATTGGTTGGATTGCTTAGAGATGGCTTATAACGAATTGATTATCAACGAATTATAAAGGTTAAAAAAGTTATCCACAAAGCTTGGAATTCTCAAGTATTTTTCGTAACTTTAGGGAGTGGAGGGCGGGCTCTGCGGCCCGCTCCACAATGGTATATAACGTATATTATGTTAAATAGGTAAGCCGTTGAGAATCAATGAGTTAGGCTCAAAAAAGCCCCTATTTTCTTATATAATATATTATGTTAAGTCCGGCCCCAACGGGGTGGGCTCGTAACGTGTTGAAAACCAGTTAGTTAGAAAATTTTACAAAAAAAGTGTAAAAATATTTTGCTATTTCAGGAATCCTTTGTATCTTTACTAAGTAATAAAAATGATAAATATGATTAGTTCTAAGATGTATGCGGAAATTCAGAAAATGAGCTCTGATGACCTGAAGTTGTTAAATTCCTATGTAGTATCCCTTATTAAAGAATCCAGAATGGATAAGGCTTATGAAGTGAAACATAAGTTAAGAGTTGGTGACTCGGTTAAAGTGAATTCACCTAAAGTTGCTGGTCTGACAGGTTCGGTTACTGAAATCAATCGTACCCGTTGTAAGGTTAAGTTCAGATATGGTATATTCAATGTACCCCTAAGTATGGTTGAAATCGTTAAGTAATTCTATTAATTTATTAAACCCCTTATTAAGATGAGAAAAATAACTAAAGAGGCTGTCCAAGCTTTTATAGCCGGCCGTACATTCAGTAAAAGTAATATGAAAGTTGAGTTTGATGCCAGCTTTTGGAAACTGAAACTACATAATAACACTATCGCCACTATTGACCCGTTAGGTGTAATGAGTGTAAGTAACGCCGGTTGGTCCAGCAACACTACAAAAGAAAGGTTGAATGGTTTGCCTGGTGTACATATTAGGCAAAAGAATTGGAATTGGTTTTTGAATGGTAGTGAGTGGGATGGTGGCTGGAAGCGTATTGGTATTGTTAAATAATAAATTAAGTATATGAAAGTAAGTCAAAGTAAAGCTAGTGCTAGGTATTTGAAATCGTTAGGTGGTGAAACAATGTTTTTCAGAGGTGAACATCCTGATAAACGTACAAACGCTGAGTGGGTTCGTTATATGGTAAAGAAGAACCCAGAATTGGATTGGATATCCACTAAAGCAAAATCGAAATTAAAGTAATTAACCCTTAAACCCCTTATTAAGATATGGCTACTAAGAAAGTAACTAAAAGAAAAAGTGCTACTAAAGCTGTCACAAAGAAAGCTAAGGCTATTGCTAAAGTGAAAGCCCTTAAACATAAAAGAGTAAGTATCGAGCCTATTGGTACTGAATCACTGCCTGATATGGTTCGTATTGTATCGGGTCCAAGTTGGGTGAGTGAACTAATTGGTAAACGATATGTGAGTATTGAATATGCTATAACCCAGATCGAAGCCTTAGATGCTGAGAAGGTTATTGCTAAGGGCGCTAAAGCGGTAATTAAAGAAATGGAAGCCGCTGGTGTTACCCCTATGGAAACATCTGAAATTGAATCTGAATAAATAAATTTTGCTATATGAATAATATTTCGTATCTTTGTATAGAAATACTTGCGGACCAATGGGAATTGGAGCAAGAGATACTAAGTGAAATAAATTTGGCGAATTCGAATTAATTTCGTATCTTTACATTCTTAGGTAAAGGACACCACCTATATCAAACGGGTCCACTTATATTAACAAAACCTTCCGGTGTAAGAGGTGAACCGCACAATCAATTATGGCAAATCGTAAAGCCGCTAAGAGAGGAAACATTTATGAAACTGTTTCTAACAACATTCAAAAGATTACACGTCCTTCTGGTACTGTATCTTATCGTGTGAGAGTAACCGAAGATGGAGTTATGTATTCTCAATACGAAACTTCATTGAAGAAAGCTAAGACTCTTCGTAACGAATGGTTGGGTGCTTAATTAAATAACTATTGGGACCGGTTAAGGAAAGCCCACCGGTCCCAATTTTTTTAACTAAACACTACTTATACCTGTTATTCCAATAGGTTAAACACTTAAACAATAATAAAACAAAGCAAGATGAAAAAAGTACTTTTTGTATTCGCAATCGCTACTACATTGGTAGCATGTGGTGGTAACGCTTCAACTGAAGCTACTACTGATTCAACTGCGGTAGCTGTAGATACTACAGCGGTAACTGTTGATTCAACTGTTGCTCCAGCAGCTGATACTACTATCGCTAAGTAATTTAGAATAGGTTAGTAAAAATGAATTAGGATACCTTAATGGGTATCCTTTTTTTATGCCGGTCCGTTAATAAGTACCACTCGTACCGCATGTACCAGAAGTACCACTTGTTCCATCTGGTGAGGAGTTCACATATTTTAATAGTATTTAATTAGCTAACTAACACGTTAGCAATATCTGGCTCACTTTTAACTATCATTTTAACAATATGTTGTAAGTTATCCACGCTGTTGCTGTCCGTCTTCTGCAATTCCGAATTTTAGGGAAAAATTTAACAATGGGTGATGACCCCTAATTTTAGGGAAAAATTGTAGCTCGGGCCATTATCCCTAAAAATAAACCCCTAACTTATAACTTATTGATTATCAATTAGTTACATATTAACAAAAAATATATGTGTAACGTGTTGATTTTCAATAAAGAATTTTTTAAAAAAAGTGGTGAAAAATTTGGCCATATCAAAAAGACCACCTATCTTTACTATGTAATAAATGATAAGAATATGAATATCGAAAATCCTACTAAGAATTTCTCCGCTAGTAAAATGAGTGAAAACCCCCGTTTCTCCGTATCGGTTGAATACGTTGATTATATGGGTAAAACACACCGTATCGAATGTAAAACCCGTAAGGCTTTGAATGAAGCTAGGGCGTTCCTTTCAATGTTTAAAGCTGAATCGGTTAAGATTAACCGAATTCTGGCTGAGTATCCTATTTCAATGGGTAAGTTCCCTAAGAAATTCCATAAAGAAATCAAGTCTGACTTGGTGGCTAATGGTTTTGGTACTATTGTTAAATTCATTTTAAAATAATCGTTATGGGTACTACAATTACAATTTTCGAAGCCATCGTTGTTTCAGCCGTTTCAATCTTTGGTTATGTGTTTATCAAAACGGCTTATGAGTATTTTTTCCAAACCCCTAAATCTAAGTAATATGAACAATAGTGAAATGTTAGTATCGGCCTTCTCAAACAAAGAGTTGAAAACATTGGTTATGGCTCTGGCCGCCTACAATAAGATAGATACACGTGATAGACGTACTGAATTGTTGGATAAGCTAGTTAGTGGGTTTCTCCTATCTAATGAGTTGGAAGCTGAAGTGATTGAACGTACTGCTCGTAAGAATCCATACGATGCCAATGTACCTAAAGAGTATTGGGGTACGGCCAATGGTAAAGCTTACTTAGCAGAGCTGGAAGAAGCTAGTACTAAAGCTTATTCTTATTAATAACCCCTTAAATTACTATATATGAACGTTGGTGAACAAATTAGACACGACCTAATGGATATGGTCCAAAAGCATGACTACTCACATATGTTTTCCGATAGCCACTCCGCTTGGGAAGCTGGTATGCAGAGTGAGAATAGTATTAAAGCTAAAATACATGCTTTATTCATATACCACAGAGAAGATATGGAAGCCCTATATAATGAAGTGTTGGAGTTAGTGCCTGAACAATATACTGATGGGCTGACACATAAGACGATTAAAAATTGGTTCAATACATATATAAACGGATAACTTATGATATTAGAAGTAACATACAGGTCCGAAGCTCAGATACTAGCTATTAAACGGACATTAGAGGCCATATATGGTACGAAACGTATCAGACCACGTGGTAGGCATAGTAATAGAAAATTAGTGTTGGGTAGTAAGTGGTGGCCTGGCACACAAAACGATATACCGTGGCGGTTGGCTGAGCGTGTGGCCTTCTACCTATATTGATTAGTTGGTTTTTTGTGATTCATATTTATTTCCCCCGCATGTTTCTACATGTGGGGTTTTTTGTGCCCTGTACACAAATGTAAATTCACAATTGTAAACCCGAAGCTGGACATTAGCTAAAATAAAATCGGCTAAACCTATATAGTAGTACCCGATGGGGGTATATACTATATAATAGTAGTACGGGGAAGTGAATAGGAATATATGCGTGCCCGATGCACCCCTTACCCGGAGTGGGTTGCATGAGCCTGTGTTCCTGTGTGGGAATCCCCTTCCCATGCAAAGCTTGCCGGGTGTGGGTTGCATGGGGGGGACTGAATTTCTTGGAAACCGTAAAATAAAAATTATGGCATAGCCACGCCTAACCCTTTTTCGCCCCGGCCCTGGTTTTTTCCGGTATAGGATTTTTATAGGTTAAAGGTGACCTTTAAGCCACCCCTGAGCCCTTACCCTATCAAATAAGGTAAATATATTCGGACTAATGTGGATGGAAAGGAGACAACAGGGAGCGGCTAATATGTATTCCGTTGATTATCAATAGGTTAGGCGGTCTTTTTGGACCGTTCGGGTAACTTGTTGATTTTCAATCCCTTATGGTGGATACTCTTTTTGAGATTTTTTTGGTAATTTCAGGGGTTTTTCGTATATTTGTATGTAATCAAATTTTTATAAACGTTTAAATTTTAAGGTATGAAAAGTTTTAAAGTAAAAGATTCTAAGGTTATTGTTGATGGAGTTGTTTATGGCCAATCCCCTAAAGATGATGTAAAGATTATGGGAAAATCGGGTACTATCCATTCTATCAACATTCAGGGTAAAGGTCAGTTCTTCCCTATTGGTGGGTTCTTTGATGATGGTTCTATAAAGGTGGTGGATTCTACTACGAATGTGTTAGAGCCTACTACTAAGGAAACTAAAAAGAGAGTAAAGAAGGGGAGTAAGTAATTTATTCCCTTTATTGTTACTACTACTATTATTTAATTAAATTTTATTTAAACCCCTTTTATTATGAGTACTACTATTACTACTGTATATAACAGTTTTAACGATGTCCAGCTTTTTGAGAAGTTGGAAAACGAAAGAGAACAAACGATGTTGGACCCGAACTACCAAAAGTGGATGTCCGAACTTAACGTATCCCGTTCCTATGTAGAGCCTTCAGGTTATATTCGTGCTAAAGAGTTGAATTCTCAATATGATTATTCGTCTATTAGTCCAAAATCTTCTTTTATTAACTTTCTTAAAATTAAAGGTATATGGTAAAAGAATTAGTTATTAACGGTATTGATAAGTTGGTAGGTACTACTATATTAGGTAAACGTATCAAGTCTCTCAAAGTTGCGGAAAGGTTTGGTGGTGATTCAAAATGCTACGCTTTCACAATGGCAGGCAATCCAAACGATGTAGCACCAAATAGAGATTTTGATTCGGAGTTTGAAGTGGTATTGGGTA
>JACCDO012092819.1_pt1 | contig 15113 bp, 12 predicted proteins | sample 7446101 | NCBI WGS metagenome assembly JACCDO01 (sample SAMN15323440, study PRJNA562643) | freshwater metagenome | isolation source: river surface water | place: USA:Blue River Watershed | collected 2017-08-16
GAATCTGAAAACCGTTGGATTAGCTTGCGCTTAACCAATGCTGGTTTGCGCGTCATCGACAAAAACGGCATCGATGCTGTCTTGTCTGATTTACGTGCACGTGGCGAAATTTAAGGAGCGCACAAATGGCTAAAGGCGGAAGAGAAAAAATCAAGTTAGAGTCATCAGCTGGTACTGGTCACTTCTACACAACTTCAAAAAACAAGCGTACTAAGCCTGAGAAAATGGAGATCATGAAGTTTGATCCAACCATTCGCAAGCATGTTGCTTATAAAGAAACAAAGCTGAAGTAAGATCATTCTTAGTTCAAGCAAATAAAAAACCCGCTACATCAGCGGGTTTTTTATTGCCCCCAAATTACTAGAGACAAAAATAATTATAAAAAGATTTAAGCGTAACGACGTAGCCTTAAAGAAAATTCGCGCAGGCTTGTTAGACCGCTATCTTCAGCACGCTGACACCATGCATGCAGCTGAGATACCAACTGTTCTCTACTAGAGTTAGAGCGACTCCAGATAGCCTGCAAATCACGACGCATCTCAATCATCTTGCGTAGCTGCGCATTACCTGCCATCAACTCCTCAAGCTTAACCTTCTCCTCCTCGGTGAGGCGTGATTCATCTTTTACTAACCAGGCGCGAGCATCCTTGAGGTGAACAGCTAGTACTTGCATATGCTGCACTTCATTACTAAAGAAGCGACGCAATGTTTTACTGTAGCGAGCCATGATTTCATAACGATTTGCAATGATGGCTTCGAGCGTATTGTGATCAGCCGGACGTAAGTCGCTCAGTTGAGGCTTGGGCGGTGTCTTCTTCACTGTTGCCAATCCAACTGCACTCATCATCTGAATGTACATCCAACCAATATCAAACTCGTACCATTTGTTGGAGAGCTTCGCACTCGTTGCGAAGGTGTGATGATTGTTATGCAGCTCTTCACCGCCAATCAAAATTCCCCAAGGAACAATATTTCTGGAGGCATCTTCACAATCGTAATTTCGATAACCCCAGAAGTGACCAATGCCATTAATCACACCAGCAGCAGTAATCGGAATCCACAACATTTGAACTGCCCACACTGTTAGTCCAATGCCGCCGAATAAAAACACATCGATGATCAGCATCAGACCAACGCCTTGCCAAGAAAACTTGGAATACACATTGCGCTCAAGCCAATCATCTGGCGTGCCATGACCAAACTTATCTAAGGTCTCTTGATTGGCAGCTTCTTTTTTATATAGCTCTGCACCACGAGTCAACACGGTGTTGATACCCAAGACCTGTGGACTATGGGGGTCATCAACCGTTTCACATTTAGCGTGATGTTTGCGATGAATAGATGCCCACTCCTTGGTAACCATACCTGTCGTGAGCCAAAGCCAAAAGCGAAAGAAATGGGAAACGATGGGGTGTAACTCTAAGGCACGATGCGCTTGGCAACGATGCAAAAAAATTGTCACAGCTGCAATAGTGATGTGAGTCGCTACGAGCGTGAAGATGGTAATTTGCCACCAAGACCAATCCAAGTAACCATTGGCAAGCCAATGGAGGAACAAATCAAAACCTGAAGCTGTATTCAAAAGGGCATCCCTAAAGAGATCTAAAACCCCATTTTAGTCTTTAGCGGGCTTCTTGGTTTTGACCTTGATCTCTTTTTCTACTGTCTTTTCAGGGGCGGGAGCTGGAAGTGCTGCTTTCTTTTGAAAAATGGCCCCAAAAAAACCATCAGTTCCATGAATATGGGGCCACAGTTGCCACCAAGGATTGTCTGGACTACAGCCAAGAGGTAATTTTTCCTTTGGAAACAAGGGCTTAAGAACTTCTGCAGCTGGCACTACCTCAAATTCTGGGTGCTTAGCCAGAAAATCCTCGGCAATAGCTTGATTTTCTTGGGGCAAAAGACTGCAGGTGGCATATACCAAGCGACCACCAGGCTTCAATAGACGCGCGGCAGATCCCAAAATATTCATTTGTTTTTGGTTCAGCTCCAGCACTCCAGCTGGAGTTTGACGCCACTTGAGATCGGGATTACGGCGCAATGTACCCATTCCACTGCAAGGGGCATCGACCAATACTCGATCGATCTTACCTGCCAAGCGCTTGATCTTCGAATCATTCTCGCTATCAATCCATACTGGATGAACGTTGGACAGGCCACTACGTGCCTGTCTTGGCTTCAGGTTAGCTAAACGACGCTCTGATGTATCAAGGGCGTACAAACGTCCTGTGGAGCGCATTAAGGCGCCTATCGCCAAGGTCTTACCGCCTGCACCTGCGCAAAAATCTACCACCATCTCGCCGCGCTTAGGGGCAAGCAAGTAGGCCAAGAGTTGGCTACCTTCATCCTGTACTTCAAACATTCCCGCTTTAAATGCAGCAGTATTTTGTAACGCAGGCTTACCCATGATGCGCACACCATCAGGTGCATAGGGAGTTGGGATGGCTTGATAGCGACCACCCAAGGCATTCATCTGCGCAAGTAATTCTTCGCGATTGGTCTTCATGGTGTTCGCACGCAAATCTAAAAGCGCTGAATGCATTAAAGATTTTGCCAACTCTTCACGCATTTCTTCACCTGGATATTTTCCAAATGCATCCCACAACCATTCAGGCAAATTGTTACGCACTAATGGATTTAGTGAGGCTGGGTCGACTTTAGAAAAACGCTGCAACCAATCATATTCGCCAGCCTTGAGGACGTGCGCTAAATCAGCGATTGCACTTTCTGCTCGATTAGCTGAGCCCAGACCTCCCTCAGAGAGTGCGGACAGCAAACCCAATAGGGCTAAGCGTCTAGCCTGAGATCCCTCACCGCTAGATGCAAATTGTGAGAACTCGTTTTTACGACGCAGTATGGCAAATGCACCCTCTGCAATCAGCGCGCGATCCCGATTACCTAACTGAGGTTCAGAACGAAAATATCGACTCACTACGCGATCGGCTGGTTGCTCAAAACTGAGTAGCTCAGGCAATAATCTTTCTAAATGAATTGCATGTTGAGGTAATGCCTTGGCATTGGAAAAATTCTTCTGTCCTTCTGGTGCAATTAAATTTCCGCTCGCATTCCGTCTCTCGGGACGACGCAAAGGGTCTTTTGATTTTGTTGCATAACTTTTATGCGGGGCTAATCGAGATCCAGATCTTGAACCGCCGGTAGATTTACGGGGTGGACGTTCTGTACTCATAATTTAAAAAATTGCGACTCTGGGGGTTGTAGCTTCACTTGATTACCTTCTATTCGCAATCGTCCATCAAGGAACCATTTTACGGCCCGCGGATAAATCTGATGTTCTGCAGCCAAAACTCGAGCAGCCAAGGTATCAGCATCGTCCCCATTGAGGACTGGAACCGAGGCCTGACAAATGATCGGACCCTCATCAACACCTTCAGTCACAAAATGCACCGTAGCACCATGCTCTTTCACGCCCGCCTCCAAAGCGCGCTCATGGGTATGTAAACCAGGGAATGCAGGTAATAGAGCGGGGTGAATATTGATGAGCCTGCCCTCAAAATGTCGAATAAAACTAGGGGTCAGGATTCTCATGAAACCAGCCAAAACCACCAAATCAGCGCCTAACTGGTCTATTTGCTGAATTAAGGCCGCATCAAAGGATTCTCTGGAGACATGCTCCTTATGCTCGATAGCGTACGCCGGAATACCCTGCGAGCGAGCAAATTCAAGGCCCTTAGCCGCTGAATGGTTGGCAATGACCCCAGCAAACTTGACTGGCCAATGCTCTTTTTGAGCTGTTTTGACGATGGCCTCGAAATTAGATCCGCGGCCTGAGATTAAGGTAACGATAGAAAGCATGCCCACAATATAATTGATGGCTACCCTGAAAGCGATTTTGTGAACGTATTCCGTGGCCCTACCCCGTTTTCTGCAGGACCTGCTTGTGCCTTAAGCATCGGAAATTTCGATGGCGTGCACAGGGGTCATCGCGCCCTACTCAAGCAGTTAGTTGAAGGCGCCAAAGAACGAGGACTCGTGAGCTGCGTTATGACTTTTGAGCCACACCCTAAAGAATTCTTCTCACCAGAACAAGCTCCACCCAGAATCATGAATCTGCGCGACAAATTAGCTGCGCTTTCTAATATCGGTATTGATCGAGTGGTCGTAGAGCACTTCAACTCCGCTTTTGCTCGTCTTAGCCCCGAAGAATTTGTATCTGAAATTATTGTGAAGCGTCTGAACGCCAAATGGATTTTGATTGGCGATGATTTTTGTTATGGAGCAAAACGCGCCGGAAATTTTGCAAGCCTAAAAGCAGCTGGGCAACAATACGGTTTTGAAGTGTCCAGTATCCAAACCATCCTAGAGGATGGTGAACGTATTTCCAGCTCTGCACTCAGAGCAGCACTTGCTAATGGAAACATGAAGCAAGCTGAAAAATTATTGGGTCGACCTTATGGCATTTCCGGTCATGTCATACACGGACAAAAATTAGGTCGCACTCTAGGCTTTCCTACTTTAAATTTAGCAGTAGCTAATCACTTACATCATCGCAAGCCAGCAACTACTGGTATTTTCACTGCGCAAGTTTTAGGTCTCTCTGAGAAACCCTTACCTGCGGTAGCGAGTTTAGGTGTAAGGCCCACCGTTGAAGATCAGGGTCGTGTATTACTAGAAACTCATATATTCGATTATCAGCAAGATGTGTATGGAAAAATTATTACCGTTGAACTATTAGAAAAAATTCGGGACGAGGCAAAGTATGACGACCTCGAGACCCTCACCAATGCCATTGCAGCTGATGCAGCACATGCCAGAAATTATTTCCAGAAAAAAGCTTATGTCTGAAAAAGAAAACACTTATCCCGTCAATCTACTAGATACCTCATTTCCTATGCGGGGTGATCTAGCTAAGCGCGAGCCTCAATGGGTTGCTCAATGGCAAAAAAATAAACTCTACGAAAAGATTCGTGCAGCGCATGCTAATGAACCTAAATTTATTTTGCATGATGGCCCCCCTTACGCCAATGGTGATATTCATATTGGTCACGCGGTCAACAAAATCCTAAAAGATATGATCGTGAAGTCACGTTGGTTGATGGGTTTTGATGCAGTCTATGTACCAGGTTGGGATTGCCACGGCATGCCAATTGAAATCCAAATTGAAAAAGAATTTGGCAAGAATCTTCCAACTGCAGAAGTACAAGCTAAGGCGCGTGCTTATGCTTTAGTTCAGGTAGAAAAACAAAAGAAAGATTTTGAGCGCTTAGGTGTGCTGGGTGACTGGAATAATCCCTATCTCACCATGAGCTATCGCAATGAGGCAGATGAAATTCGTGCACTCGGCAAGATTTGGGAGAAGGGTTATGTCTTCCGAGGATTAAAACCAGTGAACTGGTGTTTTGATTGCGGCTCTGCATTAGCTGAGGCCGAAGTGGAATACCAAGATAAAACAGATCCCACTGTGGATGTGGGTTTTGCATTTGATGATGCTCAACGCCCAGCCCTAGCAAAAGCATTCGGTATCGCTGAGCTTCCAAATAAACCAGGTCAAATTGTGATCTGGACCACAACACCTTGGACCATCCCTGCAAACCAAGCCATGAATGTTCACCCAGATCTGACCTATGCGCTGGTAGATGTAGGTGATAAGTTATTGATCCTTGCTCAAGATCGGGTTGAAACTTGTTTACAGGACTACGGCCTGGAAGGCAAAGTCATTGCAACTTGCCAAGGCAAACAGTTAGCGAATATTTCTTTCTGGCACCCGCTAGCGCCATTAGATAAAGGATATAAGCGCCTCTCACCCATCTATCCAGCTGAATATGTCACCTTGGATACTGGTACTGGCATTGTTCACTCAGCTCCCGCCTACGGAGAGGAAGACTTTAAGTCATGCAAAGCTAATCACCTAGATGACAAAGACATTCTGAATCCGGTAATGGGCAATGGAGTATATGCATCTTGGCTACCTCTCTTTGCCAATGAATATATCTGGAAAGCAAACCCTAAGATTGTGGAAGCGATGCGCGAAGCAGGTAGCTTGTTGCGCGATAAAACCTATACCCACTCCTACATGCATTGCTGGCGCCATAAATCGCCCATCATCTACCGTGCTACGTCGCAATGGTTTGCAAGCATGGATAAAAAACCGTCGGACGGTAATGGCAGCTTGCGAGAAACTGCATTAGCAGGCATCGAAAATACGGAGTTTTTCCCAGCATGGGGTAAGCAACGGTTGCACAGCATGATCGCCAATCGGCCAGATTGGACTTTATCTCGTCAACGCCAATGGGGTGTACCAATGGCTTTCTTTGTTCACAAAGAAAGTGGTGAGCCACATCCACGCACCGTAGAACTTCTTGAAGAAGTTGCTAAGCGTGTTGAGAAAGATGGAATTGAAGCATGGCAAAAATTAGAAGTAGCCGAACTTCTTGGAGATGAAGCAGCCCAATACGAGAAGAACCGCGACACTTTGGATGTTTGGTTTGACTCAGGCACGACTCACTGGCATGTAATTCGTGGCTCACATCGTGATGAGTTGTTGACGGCTGATGCTGAAACACCGAATGGTCGCTTAGCTGATTTGTACCTAGAGGGCTCTGACCAGCATCGCGGTTGGTTCCACTCTTCCTTGCTGACTGGTGCCATGCTCGATGGCAAACCACCTTACAAGGCTTTATTGACTCACGGCTTTACGGTTGATGGTCAGGGCCGCAAGATGAGCAAATCAGTTGGTAATGTGATTGCCCCTCAGCAGGTAGCCGACAAGCTTGGCGCTGAGATCATTCGTCTGTGGGTTGCCTCAACCGATTACTCCGGTGAAATGACCATCTCCGATGAGATTCTCAAGCGAGTCACTGAAAGCTATCGCCGCATTCGAAATACCTTGCGCTTCTTATTGGCCAATTTATCTGACTTTGATCCAAGCAAGCACACTATGCCAGTCGATCAATGGTTAGAAATTGACCGCTATGCAGTAGCCCTAGCCAGTCAATTGCAAACAGATGTACAAGCACACTACCAAGCATATGAGTTCCAGCCAGCTGTAGCCCGAATGCTCACCTTCTGCTCAGAAGATTTAGGCGGCTTCTATTTAGATATTCTGAAAGATCGTCTTTACACGAGCGCGCCAGACTCAGCTGATCGTCGTGCTGCACAGAATGCACTCTTTCATATCACCCGCAATCTATTGAAGTGGTTATCACCCTTCCTCTCCTTCACCGCAGAAGAGGCATGGCACTCCTTCCCACATGGCTCAAATGAAAAAGCCAAGGATTCCATCTTCATGGAAGAGTTTGGACAATTCCCAGCCATTACCAATGCGGATGAGTTACTAGCCAAATGGCAACGTATTCGTGAGATCCGCTCTGAAGTCACCAAAGCCATCGAGATTGAGCGTGAAGCTGGTCATGTTGGCTCATCCTTGCAGGCTGAGCTCACGATCAAAGTGGGGGGTATCGACTTTGCCATTCTGCACTCACTAGACAATGATTTGCGTTTTGTCACGATCACCTCAAGTGCCGATATTGAGTTAAGCAGTGCAGGTCTTGAAGTATTAGTACGTGGTAGTCAGTATAAGAAGTGTGGTCGCTGCTGGCATCACACTGCAGATGTAGGCAGCAATGCAGAGCACACTGATTTATGTGGTCGCTGTATCAGCAACTTGTTTGGCGACGGCGATCACCGCCTGTTTGCATAAGACAAAACAGATGAGTTTGTCATTTCTCCGTTATCTTGCAATCGCACTGATAGTGCTATTACTCGATCAACTCAGCAAATGGTCTGCTTTGAGTAATTTACAGATGGGGGTGCCTGAGCCGGTACTCCCATTCTTAAACTGGTTACTTCTCTTTAATCCAGGCGCTGCATTCTCATTTTTAGCGCAGAGTTCAGGTTGGCAACGTTGGTTCTTTACTGTCCTCGGCCTCGGAGCTGCAATCTATATCGTCTACCTACTTTATAAAAGTCAAAGTGAAAAAATGTTGTGCTTGGCACTAAGCTTGATTTTGGGTGGTGCGCTGGGCAATGTCTTGGACCGAATCATGTTCGGTGCCGTGGTCGACTTTATTGATTTGCATTACGCCAATTGGCACTGGCCTGCCTTCAATATTGCTGATAGCGCGATTTGTATTGGTGCAGCCCTCATTATTTGGGGTGAATTTCGCAAGTCATTTGGCAAATCCTCTCAATCCCATTAAGCTGGCGCCATGCAATCACTTTTAAATAAAAAAATTGTTCTTGGGATCTCGGGCGGTATCGCTGCCTATAAAACTCCTGAACTGGCACGCCAGCTAATGCAAGAAGGCGCTTCGGTTCAAGTGGTCATGACAGAAGCTGCAGGGCAGTTTGTGACGGCTGTCACAATGCAAGCGCTTACTGGCAATCCTGTTTATACAAGCCAATGGGATAGCAGCATCTCCAACAATATGGCGCATATAGAATTATCGAGAGCGGCTGATGCTATTTTGATTGCGCCTGCTAGCGCTGATTTAATGGCTAAACTTTCTTTAGGCTTAGCAGATGATTTGCTGAGTACCTTGTGTCTTGCTAGAGATTGCCCTCTGCTATTAGCGCCCGCCATGAATAAGCAAATGTGGGAGCATGCCGCCACACAAAGAAGCGCTCAGAGATTAGTCAATGATGGAGTGAGCTTACTAGGCCCTGCGAGCGGCTTCCAAGCCTGCGGCGAAGTAGGCATGGGCAGAATGTTAGAGCCAGCAGAAATCTGTGAACAGCTCGTTTCTTTCTTTCAGAAAAAATCACTGACTGGTAAAAAAGTATTAATCACTGCAGGACCTACTTTCGAAGCCATTGATCCCGTTCGCGGCATTACCAATCACAGCTCTGGCAAGATGGGCTTTGCAATTGCCCGCGCCGCAGTTGAAGCAGGCGCTCAGGTTCATCTGATTGCGGGTCCCTGCGATCTTGAGACTCCCCTAGCTGCCACTGGCAATATTATTCGCACCGACGTAGTCAGTGCCAAGGATATGCATGCTGCAAGTCTTCAGGTGAAAGATAGCGATATTTTCTTTGCTGTTGCCGCTGTAGCAGACTGGGGTGTTGCAAAGCCTGCTACAGAAAAGATTAAGCGCCAGGGCCAAAAAGCACCTGACTTAGAATTCGTAGCTAATCCAGATATTTTGCTGGATATTGCCAAGACCGTCAAAATCAAAGCAGGCAAACCTTATCCATATTGCATTGGCTTTGCTGCCGAATCCACCAATCTAGAAGCGCATGCTAAAGAAAAGCTACAGCGCAAGGGCATTCCAATGATTGTTGGCAATATTGGCCCAGATACCTTTGGCAGCGACCTTAATCAATTACTCGTGATTGATGCTCAGGGCAGCAAAAAATTAGCCAAAGCAGAAAAGCTGCAACTTGCACGCCAACTTATTCAGCTGGTTGCCAAGAAAATTTAAATCCCCGTTTTAGGAAATTCTATGCAATCTTTACAAGTCAAAATTCTCGATGAACGTATGCGCGATCAGTTGCCTGCTTATGGCACTCCTGGCAGTGCAGGGTTAGATCTCCGCGCATGTATTGATGAAACTATTGAAATTGCACCCGGTCAAACTGTACTAGTTCCAACTGGCTTAGCCATTTATGTTGAAGATCCTCGCTATGCTGCATTTATTCTGCCGCGCTCTGGTCTTGGTCATAAGCACGGCATTGTGCTTGGCAACCTCGTAGGCCTGATTGATTCGGATTACCAAGGCCAACTCATGGTTAGCACCTGGAATCGTGGATCTACTCCGTTCAAGCTTGAGCCGATGGAGCGCTTAGCGCAACTCGTCGTTATGCCTGTTCAACAGGTAGAACTCAAGGTCGTAGAAGAATTCACTGAGAGCAGTCGAGGTGCTGGTGGCTTTGGCAGTACTGGCAGAAGCTAATTAAATGAATCGCCGTAAAGCCTTAGTGTGTTTATGTGGCATTGGTTTGGCGAGTCTAACTAGAGGCGCCCTAGCAAAGGTCAATCTTTCGGCTATCCCGATGAAGAGCCATGAAACTGCGATGCGTGCTGCCATCGCCATGGCAGCACAAAATACAGCATACCCATTTGGCGCTGTTATCACGAATGCAAGTAGTGGAGCCATACTTGCTAAGGGTGTTAATAAAACTTTTGAAAATCCGCTACTCCACGGCGAAATTTCTTGTATCAATAACTACGTTTCCCAATACGGCAATAAGAATTGGGCTGACGTAGTTTTATATACGACTGGAGAGCCTTGCCCAATGTGCATGAGCGCCCTGATCTGGGCCAGAATTGGTGGCGTTGTCTATGGCAGCTCTATAGCTAGCCTTAAAAAGGCAGGGATTGATATTTTTACTTTTACCGCAAAAGAGATTAATCAAGGAAGCAACTTCAGCCAAACTCAATTACTGGGCGGGATTTTAGAAACAGAATGTAACGCACTTTTCATGAACCGAAAGCGAACATAGTTAAGACATAATAAAAAACCACCTATGGGTGGTTTTTTATTATTCATTGCATTCAGTTATCAACTCACCGATGGGATCCATGCTCGTCTAACTCCCCTTCCCACTTAGAGATCACCGCCGTAGCTAGACCATTACCCAGGACATTGGTAGCGGAACGAGCCATATCTAAGAAGTGATCAATCCCCAAAATAAGTAAAACACCCGCCTCCGGTAAATTAAATTGGGACAGGGTTGCGGCAATGACCACCAGTGAAGCACGTGGTACACCCGCAATACCTTTGGAAGTAATCATCAAGACCAGCAACATCAAAAGCTGTTGTGATAAAGGTATATCAATTCCATAGACCTGCGCAATAAAGATGGCGGCAAATGAGCAATACATCATAGAGCCATCTAAATTAAAGGAATAGCCGACTGGCAAGACAAAAGAGGCGATCTTATTCTTGCAACCAAAGCGCTCAACTTGCTCTAATGTCATCGGATAAGCGGCTTCAGAGCTAGCTGTTGTGAAGGCCAACAAAATCGGCTGGCGCAACATTGAAACCAAATGAAATGCACGTCTTTTGAGTACGAGTGCACTAATCAAAATAATGACTAACCAGAGCATCAAAATTGATGCGTAGAAGCTAGCCATAAACTTACCGTAGGTAAATAAAATATCTAAACCGTTTTCTGCAATCACCGAAGATACAGCAGCAAAAACTGCTACGGGTGCAAACTTCATTACCGCAGTAGTGATCTTGAGCATGATGTGAGAGAGCATGTCTAAGTTACGAATGAACTCCTCAGCCCGCTCACCAAAACTACCTGCAGCAACTCCAAAAAAGATAGCGAAGACCACAATTTGTAAAATCTCGTTCTTACCCATCGCCTCAAAAATGCTGCTTGGGAAAATATGCTGGAAAAATTCTCGGACGTTAAAACCGCCCTTATCCAGGCCTGTACTAGCAGTCACCTCTGGGATTGGTAAGTTAACGCCAACTCCTGGATCGAGTAGGTTTACCATCAATAAACCCAGCAATAAGGACACTAGGGACATAGAGATAAACCAACTAAATGTTTTTAAACCTACACGACCAATGGCAGACGCATCTCCCATACGCGAAATACCCACTACCAAAGTACTAAAGACCAATGGTGCAATGATCATCTTAATGAGGCGCAAAAATATATCAGTTAATACAGAGATGTATTCGACATACTTCACAGCAAATCCCGAGGCAGCCCCAAAAGTATGAGCAAGGTAACCACTGATGATCCCCAGGATCATGGCACCAAGAATAAAGTGGGTAAGTTTTTTAGACGACATGAATTTCCTTAGTTATTTTGACTGAATGCCAGGGGATGTTAATACGGCAGGACTCAAAATCTTATCTAAGGTCTCTTTATCCATGAGACCAAGTTCTAATACCAAATCAGCAACCGAGCAATTTTCTTGAAGTGCTCTTTTAGCAATCATGGTGGCATTCTCATACCCGAGATAGGGATTTAATGCAGTAGCAAGACCAGCAGAAGTACGCACGCGCTCGGCCAATACTTCACGATTGGCGGTAATACCAACAACACAATGAGTTTTTAAAGTATTACACCCGGCAGCTAAGTGTTCGATGCTCTTAAAAAGACTATGGGCAATAATTGGTTCAAAGGCATTGAGCTGTAATTGCCCTCCCTCAGCAGCCATAGTGATAGTGACATCGTTGCCAATCACCTCAAAGGCAATTTGATTAACAACTTCTGGAATAACAGGGTTCACTTTTCCCGGCATGATAGAGGAACCGGCAGCTCGGGGTGGTAAGCGAATTTCATTTAAGCCTGCCTGTGGACCACTAGATAACAAGCGAAGATCATTACAAATTTTGGATAACTTGACTGCAACACGCTTGAGCACACCAGATAGCTGAACAAAAGCACCGCAGTCCTGAGTTGCTTCAATCAGGTTCGGAGAAACGATCACGTCAACGCCAGATATTTTCTTTAAATTCGCAATCGCCAGTTTGGAATACCGTACATCAGTGTTAATGCCCGTACCAATTGCAGTAGCACCCAGATTAATTTCAGCAATCAAGGAGATTGCCTCTTTTAAACGCTCCACATCCTCTCGAATCATCACGGCATAGGTTGAAAACTCTTGACCTAAGGTCATTGGAACAGCATCTTGCAACTGTGTTCTACCAATCTTCAAGATGTCTTTAAACTCCTCAGCCTTATCAGCAAAGGCGTTGCTTAAGGATTCCATTGCCTTCAAAAGCGTGGGAATAGCAAGGCATGTTGCGAGTCTTAATGAGGTCGGATAAACATCGTTGGTACTTTGTGACATATTGACGTCATTAATAGGATGCAAATGTGCATAGTCTCCTTTGGGGTAGCCCATGATTTCTAAGGCACGATTTGCAATTACTTCATTGGCATTCATATTGGTGGAGGTGCCTGCACCGCCTTGAATGACATCCACAACAAATTGATCATGTAACTTTCCAGACTCGATTTCATGGCAGGCGGCAATGATCGCTTCCGCTTTTTTGGGGTCCAAATGACCCATCTCTAGATTGGCTTTTGCTGCAGCCTCTTTGACATAGGCCAAGGACTTAATGAGGTCTGAGTATTCGCCAATTACCTTACCAGTAATGGGGTAGTTCTCAATCGCTCTTAAAGTGTGAATCCCCCAATATGCATCCATAGGAACTTGCGCATCTCCCAGAAGGTCGTGCTCTGGGCGTGTTAACTGTGACATAAGGCTCTCCATGAAAGATCAGTCAATTTATCACCAAATAGACATTGTGCATCAGGCAAGCAAATAAAAAGCCACCCTAGGGTGGCTTTTTATTTGTAGACTTTGTTACTTACTTACGAATATGCGCCTTACGAGCAGCATCTTGTGACATACCAGCTCCAGCACCTTCACGAGATTCTTTTTCGGCAGTAATTTCTTTGCGGCGCTCTTTGCATGAACCTGCAATTTCTTGCAGTGCTTTGCGAGCACGTGCAGCTGAAGCCTTCACTCCCTTACCTTGAAACTTTTCGTTTTCAGCTTTATAGGTTTCGAAAGCTTCTAGTAATTTATCGTGATGAGACATGTTTTCCTTTTTAGTGGTTATTTGTAGTTCAAATTTCTTCAGCAGGCGCTACATCTGCTTTAGGTGCTTTTCTAGGTGTGACAGGAGCATCAAACTCCAATTGCACCTTACCATCAGCATCAATATCTACTGCGACATGACCGCCTTGCGCTAATTTACCAAATAGCAGTTCATCGGCAAGCGCCTTGCGAACCGTATCCTGAATGATTCGCTGCATTGGACGAGCACCCATGAGTGGGTCAAAACCATGCTTAGCTAAATGGGCGCGCAAAGCTGAACTGAAAGTAGCATCTACTTTCTTCTCATGCAATTGCTCTTCTAGCTGCATCAAGAACTTATCAACTACACGCATGATGATAGTTTCATCAAGCGCCTTGAATGAAACAATCGCATCTAAACGATTGCGGAACTCAGGCGTGAAGAATTTCTTAATATCAGCCATTTCATCGCCAGATTCACGAGCATTGGTAAATCCGATGGTAGATTTCTGCATCGCCTCGGCACCAGCATTCGTGGTCATGATGATGATGACATTACGGAAGTCAGTCTTGCGGCCATTGTTATCAGTCAATGTGCCATGGTCCATGACTTGCAAGAGGATGTTGAAAATATCCGGATGGGCTTTTTCAATCTCGTCTAACAAGAGAACACAATGTGGCTTTTTATTAACAGCTTCAGTCAGCAAGCCGCCCTGATCAAAACCAACATAACCTGGGGGCGCACCAATCAAGCGACTGACCGCATGACGCTCCATGTACTCGGACATATCAAAACGCAGGAGCTCGATACCTAAGATATAGGCAAGCTGCTTGGCAACCTCAGTCTTACCAACTCCCGTTGGACCAGAGAATAAGAAGGAGCCAATGGGTCGATCGATTTTGCCCAAACCAGCCCGCGTCATTTTAATTGCGCTAGCCAAAGCCTCAATAGCAGGATCTTGACCGAAAACTACGCTCTTAATATCGCGATCCAAGGTCTGTAACTTACTGCGGTCATCCACAGTGACAGATTGGGGCGGTATGCGCGCAATTTTGGCAACAATCTCTTCAATCTCGGGACGTCCAATTGTTTTCTTTTGCTTTGATTTAGGCAAAATACGCTGCGCAGCACCAGCCTCGTCAATCACATCAATTGCCTTATCAGGCAAGTGACGATCATTAATATAACGAGATGAGAGTTCTGCCGCGGCCACTAAAGCTGCTGCCGCGTATTTCACGCTGTGATGCTCCTCAAAACGAGACTTAAGGCCTCGCAGAATTTGTACAGTCTGATCTACTGTTGGCTCTACTACATCAACCTTTTGGAAGCGACGAGATAGCGCCGCATCTTTTTCAAAAATGCCACGATATTCTGTAAAGGTGGTTGCACCAATGCATTTGAGCTGACCATTCGATAGTGCAGGCTTTAATAAATTACTAGCATCAAGCGTTCCGCCAGATGCAGCACCAGCACCAATCAGAGTATGAATTTCATCGATGAATAAAACGCCATGCGCATGATCTTTCAACGATTTGAGGACGCTCTTTAAGCGCTGCTCAAAGTCACCACGATATTTAGTGCCCGCTAAAAGAGCGCCCATATCCAGCGAGTACACAGTAGCGTTGGCCAAAATATCAGGAACATCACCCTTCACAATGCGCC
>JACCDO010729321.1_pt1 | contig 15108 bp, 11 predicted proteins | sample 7446101 | NCBI WGS metagenome assembly JACCDO01 (sample SAMN15323440, study PRJNA562643) | freshwater metagenome | isolation source: river surface water | place: USA:Blue River Watershed | collected 2017-08-16
AGATCTTTGCCATCGTCATTGTGATCGCTGCTGTTAATGTTGTTTTACCGTGATCCACGTGACCAATAGTTCCGATATTTACGTGCGGCTTACTACGGTCAAATTTTTCCTTTGCCATGACTAGCTCTCCTCTCTAAATGTATATTCCACGCTTGAGTAGAATATCTTTTGCTTGGTTATGTGTTAACTTTTCATATCTTTTGAATGTCAGGTTAAAGCTTGCTCGACCTTGGGTTTTAGATCTAATCTGCGTACTATATCCGAACATCTCAGAAAGCGGAACCTCCGCCTTTATAACATCTTTATTACTTTTTGGTTCTATACCAATAACTCTTCCACGCTTGGCATTTACATCAGCAATTACATCTCCAGCATAATCACTCGGAGTCGTAACTTCTAATGCCATGACTGGCTCCATTAAAACCAAGCCCGCATTCTGGCAGGCTTCTTTAAAGGCCATAGAGGCTGCGATATTATATGCCACTTCTGAACTTTCTAGCTCATTAAATTCAACTTTTTCAACAATAACTTTTATTCCAATTAGAGCATAACCCGCCATCGATCCTGCAGGTGCTGCGTCTAAAATACCTTTAAGTACTGCTTGATAAATTTCTTCAGGTATCGCTTTTTCTTTTTTCTTGAATTCAACTTTTACTTCTAAACTGTTTTCGATTGGCTCAACTTTTAACTGGCAATGACCAAATTGATTTTTACCTGCAATTTCTCGACGAAATACATTTTCTCCAACGCCATCGCCTGAGATTGATTCTCTATAAGAAACCTGTGGATTTCCTTTATTAACTCCAACCTTAAATTCTCTCTCAAGTCGATCAGTGATTATATCAAGATGCAATTCACCCATTCCATAAATCAGTAATTGGCCTGTTTCTTTATTGTTTTTGTATGTAAAAGATGGATCTTCAATTTTAAGATAGTCTAAAGTTTTTTGAAGTTTTTCCTCATCCTGGGAAGTTTTAGGTTCAATTGCGATTGAAATAACTGTTTCAGGAAATTCCATTAAATCAAAAATAATTGGCTTATGTTCAGAACACAGTGTTTGACCTGTTGTTGTAAATTTCAAACCTGAAACTGCAACGATGTCACCTGCTGAAGCTTTTTCAAGCTCCGTTCTTTTATTTGCATGCATTTGAAGAATTTTATTTATTCTTTCTTTCTTTTTTTCAAGTGGATTATAAACCTGAGTCCCTGCTGTTAACTCTCCAGAATAAATTCTTAAATAGGTTATCTGGCCAACAAAGGGATCAGAAGAGATTTTAAAAGCTAAAGCACTAAAAAGCTCGTCATCTGTAGGCTTTCTGGAAATGATGATATCGAAATTTTTAGCATCATGTCCTTTAGTTTCACCTTTATCTAGTGGAGATGGTAGATATTTAACAACCGAATCTAATAATGGTTGAACACCTTTATTTTTAAAAGCACTACCGCATAATACTGGAATAAATCCATGCTTTATAGTTGCCTCTCTCAAAGATTTATCAAGAACCTCTGCAGAGATTTCATTTCCAGAGAGATAGTCCTCAGCCAATTTATCATCAAAATCAGCAAGGATTTCCAAGAGTTCATCTCTATATAGCTTAGCCTCTTCCAGTTCGGAAGAATCTAGGCCGGAGATTTCAAATTTTTCTCCCTGTCCAGAACCTTGCCATGTATATTTTTTTAAGGAAACTAGATCTATCAAACCAATAAAGTTTTCTTCAGAACCAATTGGAATTTGAATAGCTGCAGCCTTTTTTCCTAACTTTTCTCTAATTTCTGAAATGACAGATAGAAAGTCTGCTCCAACTCTATCCATTTTATTAACGAATGCAATTCTTGGGACATTATATTTATCTGCTTGGGCCCAAACAGTTTCAGACTGAGGCTCAACACCACCAACTGCGCAAAACACTCCAACTGCTCCATCTAGGACTCTTAAAGATCTTTCGACCTCAATAGTAAAATCGACGTGCCCTGGGGTATCTATGATATTAATTGTGGCATCATTCCACGAACAAGTAGTGGCGGCAGCAGTAATGGTAATTCCACGCTCCTGCTCTTGGACCATCCAGTCCATAGTAGCGGTTCCTTCGTGAACCTCGCCTATTTTATAATTTTTTCCAGTATAAAATAGAATTCTTTCAGTTGTGGTCGTTTTACCGGCATCAATGTGAGCCATGATGCCGATATTACGAACTTTGTGAATTTCAGTTGATTTCATTAGAAACGAAAAATTACCACTTCAAATGAGCAAAAGCTTTGTTAGCTTCAGCCATTTTATAAACATCTTCTCTCTTCTTAACAGCGCCACCACGATTGTTAGCTGCATCGATAATTTCATCAGCTAATTTTTCAACCATGCTTTTTCCTGCTCTTTCACGAGAATAATCTCTTAACCAACGAAGCGCCAAAGACTGCTTTCTGTTTGGTCTGACTTCAACTGGAACTTGATAAGTTGCCCCACCAATTCTTCTAGATTTTACCTCAACAGCTGGCTTGATGTTATTCATAGCTTTTTTGAAAACTTTGATACCTTCTTCGCCTACTTTTTTCTCAACAAGATCAAGTGCTCCGTAGAAAATTGTCTCTGCTGTAGATTTTTTACCATCATACATGAACATATTGATTGTTTTAGTAACAAGAATATCTCCAAATCTTGGATCAGGAAGAACTTCTCTTTGCTCTGCTTTATGTTTACGACTCATAATTTACCTCTTATTTCTTTGGTTTCTTAGCACCATAGAGAGAACGACGCTTACGACGCTTCTCAACTCCAGATGCATCTAAAGCACCACGTACGGTATGATAACGAACACCTGGAAGATCCTTAACACGTCCACCGCGCACTAATACAATTGAGTGCTCTTGTAGATTGTGACCTTCCCCGCCGATATACGAAATGACTTCATAACCGCTTGTAAGTTTTACTTTACAAACCTTACGTAGAGCAGAGTTTGGTTTTTTTGGAGTAGTAGTATAAACACGTGTACAAACGCCTCGACGCTGAGGACAGCTTGCAAGTGCTGGAGACTTAGTCTTTGATTTTTGCAAATCACGACCTTTTCTCACAAGTTGGTTAATTGTAGGCATACATAATTCCTTAAAGTTTTTTTAAGTTTAGCCAGTGCTTATAACAAAACGCACTGGCTAAAACAAGATTAAAATTTAAACTATATGTTCAAACTAAATGGATTTTCTTCAACCGCAACTTCTGCTTGGAATTCCTTATACCTAGGAATACCAGTTCCGGCCGGAATCAATCTACCCATTAGAACGTTTTCTTTCAAGCCACGTAGCTCATCTTTCTTACCTTCAAGAGCAGCCTGGGTTAGAACCTTGGTTGTCTCTTGGAAAGATGCTGCCGATAGGAATGAATCCGTAGTTAATGAAGCTTTTGTAATACCTAATAACAAGGCTTTAGCAGAAGCAGGCTTAAGATTTTGAGAAATTAAGCGCTCATTTTCTGTATAGAACTCAGCTTTTGTAACCGAATCTCCTTCAACAAAAATAGAGTCTCCAGCGTCTGTAACTTCAACCTTTTTAAGCATTTGGCTTACAATCACTTCAATGTGCTTATCATCGATTTTCACACCTTGTAAGCGGTAAACTTCTTGAATTTCATCCGTAATATAACGAGCAACTGCCTTCTCTCCTAAAACTCTTAAGATGTCGTGAGGGTTAGTAGGTCCATCCATGATTTGATCTCCTGGACGAACATAGTCACCTTCATTAACGATCACAAAGCGACCTTTAGGAATCGTGTAGACAACTGACTCACTTCCATCGTCAGGCTTAATGATAATCTTTCTAGATCCACGCACTTCTGGACCATACTCGATTGTTCCTGCGATGTCGGCAATTTGAGAAGAATTTGAAGGTTTTCTGGCCTCAAAAAGTTCTGCAACTCGAGGAAGACCCCCTGTGATATCTTTTGTTTTAGTAGATTCACGTTGAACTTTTGAAATGACAGTACCACCATCAATTTTATCTCCCGGATTCACTACAATGTTAGCACCAACAGGTAATGAATAAGAAGCAACTCGCTTAGTTCCCGGAACGATAATAGGATTTCCTTGCTCGTCCACAATGAGAATTCGCGGTTGTTTTGAGAGATCTTCTTTAGCTTTTGCTTCAACAACAACTCTGTGAGAAAGACCTGTTACGGAGTCAAGAACTTCTGTATAAGTAGCCCCTTGAACAAGATCTTCATATTTAACAGTACCGGCAACCTCAGAAATTATCGGCATTGCAAATGGATCCCATTCAAGAATCCTATCTCCAACGTTAACCTGCTGACCGTCTTTAAAGAAAATAGTCGCACCATAAATTGCTGGGTAGCGCTCTTTCTCTGCTCCGGCCTCAGTTTTAATTATAATTTCCCCAGTTTTATTCATGATGATCATTTGACCATCAGCTCTAGTAACTGTTTTTACGTTTTCAAAAAATAACTTACCTGCAGTTTTAGCTTCTGTTTTGTTAACTTGAGCTCCAGCAGTTGCAGTACCACCAATGTGGAATGTACGCATCGTCAACTGAGTTCCTGGTTCACCGATTGATTGGGCAGCGATAATACCTACTGCTTCACCAATGGATACTAATTTACCTCTAGATAAATCTCGTCCAAAACATAGTGCACAGTAACCATGTTTCTCTTTACATGTAAGAACTGACCTAACTTTAATTTGGTCAATTTCTTCAGACATAATTGTATTAATGTCTTTTTCAGTAAATAAATGGTTCCTATGGAAAAGTACTGACTGATTTTTACCCTTAACTTCTTCAAGACTGACTCGACCTAGTACTCTGTGAGCAACGTGCTCTGCAATTTCGCCTGCTTCAATTCTTGAAGTTAACTGAATTCCATCAGTTGCTTCACAATCGGTTTGGCGAATAATTCCATCCTGAGCAACGTCAACTAGACGTCTTGTTAAATAACCAGAGTTTGCTGTTTTAAGAGCTGTATCCGCAAGACCCTTTCGAGCTCCGTGAGATGAAGCAAAATACTGAAGAACAGTTAACCCTTCACGGAAGTTTGAGGTAATTGGAGTTTCAATGATCTCACCAGATGGCTTGGCCATTAGACCTCTCATACCTGCAAGCTGTCTGATCTGAACGTTTGATCCCCGTGCTCCAGAGTCTGCCATCATGAAAATTGCATTAAATGATGGAGCCGTTGTCTTTTGCTTTCCGTCTTCAGATACGAAATCCGAAGAAGAAAGGTTACCAATCAATACTTTGGAAAGTTTTTCGTTGGTTTGTGCCCAAACGTCGACGATCTTATTGTATCTTTCACCATTAGTGATCGATCCTTCGTTATACTCGTTAGTGATCTTATCAACTTCAGCTTGAGCCGAATCGATAATCGATGATTTTTCTTTTGGAATTACCATGTCTTTAATGTTGATTGAGATACCTGCTTTCGTAGCATATTCGTATCCCATTTTCATGATAGCATCCGCAAACATCACACACTCTTTCTCGCTAGATTTTCTGTAAGCAAGATCGATTAATTTTGCGAGTTCTTTTTTATTTAAGATTTTGTTTATGGCATCGAAACCAAGAGCTTTTGGAGTTACATCATAAACAAACGTACGACCCACTGTTGTTTCAATTAATTTTCCATCAAGACGGATTTTAATTGGAGCCTGAAGATGTAGGTTTCCAGTGTGGTAAGCAAATTGAGCCTCTTCTTTTGAAGAGAATACTTTGCCATATCCTCGAGCAAATGGACGAACTCTTGACATGTAATACATACCAAGAACGATATCCTGAGAAGGAACGATAATAGGAGTTCCGTCCTTAGGAGAAAGAATATTGTTCGTTGACATAGCAAGTACACGCGCCTCAATTTGTGCTTCAATAGAAAGCGGAACGTGAACGGCCATTTGGTCACCGTCAAAGTCCGCGTTGAATGCTGTACAAACTAGTGGATGTAACTGAATCGCTTTACCTTCAATAAGAATTGGTTCAAAAGCTTGAATACCAAGTCTGTGAAGAGTAGGCGCTCTGTTTAGAAGAACTGGATGTTCTTGAACAACATCTTCTAAAATATCCCAAACTTCTTGTTTTTGCTGATCAACCATACGCTTAGCAACTTTGATTGTTGTACAGTGACCTTTTTCAATTAGTTTGTTGTAAATAAATGGCTTGAAAAGCTCAAGGGCCATCATCTTTGGAAGACCACATTGATGAAGTTTCAAGTATGGGCCAACCACGATAACAGATCGTCCAGAGTAGTCTACACGCTTACCAAGAAGGTTTTGACGGAAACGACCCTGCTTACCTTTAAGCATATCTGATAGAGATCTTAGAGGACGCTTGTTAGCTCCTGTAAATACTTTACCACGACGACCGTTATCAAAAAGGGCGTCAACAGCTTCTTGAAGCATACGCTTCTCGTTACGAATAATGATTTCTGGAGCATTTAATTCTTTTAAACGCTTTAAACGATTATTTCTGTTAATGACTCGGCGATAAAGATCGTTAAGATCTGAAGTCGCAAAACGTCCAGCCTCTAAAGGAACAAGTGGACGTAAATCAGGAGGAAGAACAGGAATAACATCCATCATAAACCAGTCTGGCTTATTTGGAGATTTCAAAAGAGACTCAACAACTTTAAGACGCTTAATAATTTTTGCTTTAGCAAGATCAGTCGTAGCATCTCTTAAGCCACGTCTTAATTCTTTGTTAAGAATATCAATATCAACCTTAGATAGAAGTTCTTTAACAACTTCTCCGCCCATACCCGCTCTAAAATCTACATTAGCAGCTTTTAGCTCATGAAATTTTTGTTCTGTAAGAATTGATCCTACAGATAAACCTGTATCAGGATTATCATTAGCAGATTGGATAACAATGTAGGCTTCGTTATAAAGAATTCTTTCTAGATCTTTTAAAGATAGATCTAAAAGAGCTCCGATTCTAGAAGGAAGAGATCTTAAAAACCAAATGTGTGCAACAGGAGAAGCAAGTTCAATGTGTCCACATCTCTCTCTTCTTACCTTAGATAGAGTGACCTCTACTCCACACTTTTCACAGACAACACCTCTGTGTTTCATCCTTTTATATTTTCCACAAATACATTCGTAATCTTTTATTGGCCCGAATATCTTGGCACAAAAAAGACCATCCCTTTCAGGCTTAAATGTTCTGTAGTTAATAGTCTCTGGCTTTTTTACTTCGCCAAATGACCATTCTCTGATCGTGTCAGGAGAGGCCATCCTGATTGAGATGGCCTGTACACTGATTGGATCTTTTGGTTTATCGAAAAAATTTAATAAATCTTTCATTTGAGCCCAGCTCCTGTTTTAAAAATTAGAGGATCGTCTCGACATTTGGTTCTTCAAGTTTAACATCTAGAGCTAATGCCTGAAGCTCTCGAATAAGAACGTTGAACGATTCAGGTAAGCCTGGCTCAAGAACCTGCTCTCCCTTCACGATTGATTCATACATTCTTGTTCTACCAACAACATCATCAGATTTAACTGTTAAAAACTCTTGAAGAGTATAGGCAGCACCATATGCTTCGAGAGCCCACACTTCCATTTCCCCAAGTCTCTGACCTCCGAACTGAGCTTTACCACCAAGCGGTTGCTGAGTTACAAGAGAGTAAGGACCTGTTGATCTCGCGTGGATTTTTTCATCAACAAGGTGATGAAGTTTCAACATATACATTGATCCAACTGTAACTTCTTCAGAAAATGCTTCCCCAGTAATTCCATCAAACAGAGTTGTTTTTCCGGAACGATCAAGTTCAGCAAGATCAAACATTTCTTCAATGTCTTTTTCAGAAGCACCATCAAATGTTGGAGAAGCAAAACGAACACCTGTTTGTAATTTTTCGGCCAATTCTTTTACTTCTTGATCACTTGCCTTCTTTAACCATGCGTCTGTTTCAGGGGATTTATAAATCTTAGAGATAAGATCTTTAAGTCTATGAATCTCCATCTGCTGTTCCATCATGTAGCGAATCTTATCGCCAAGTCCTTTACCCGCCCAACCAAGGTGTAGCTCGAATAACTGACCAATGTTCATACGCGAAGGAACCCCTAGTGGGTTAAGTACGATCTCAACAGGCGTACCATCTGCCATATACGGCATATCTTCTAGAGGTAATACTCTTGAAATAACACCTTTGTTTCCGTGTCTTCCTGCCATTTTATCACCGGCCTGAAGCTTACGCTTAATGGCGATATAAACGACTACTTTTTTAATTACACCAGGAAGAAGCTCATCACCTTTGTGAAGTTTAGCTATTTCTTCATTGGCTTTTGCTCTAACTTTATTAATTCTGTTACGAATATCAGCAAAATAATCTGAAAGCTTTTCTTCAAGATCAGCTTTAAGCGGTAAGTAACCAATCAATTCAAATGGAATTGAATAAAGTACTTCTTCAGTTATTTTAGAACCTTTCTTCAATAACTCAGTTGATCCATCTTCAGAAACTAGCTTATCTTCAGTCGTTGCTCCACCTAGGATCTCAACGATTTTTCTGATTGCTGATCTTTGAATAGCTTTGATTTCGATACTTTCATCTCGTCTAATTAGAGCTGTTTCTCTTTCGATGATCCCTTTTGAACGAGCATCAAGCTCAACACCTTCTCTGGTAAAAACGTGAGCATCAATGACTGTTCCTCGAACAGATGAAGGAACTCTTAAAGAAGTATCTTTAACATCTCCAGCCTTATCACCAAAGATTGCTTTTAAAAGTTTTTCTTCTGGAGAAAGCTGAGTTTCACCTTTTGGTGTAATCTTACCAACCAAGATATCGCCTGGTTTTACGATTGCTCCAACTCTGATGATTCCTGCTTCATCTAGATCTTTTAATGCTTCTTCAGATACGTTTGGAATATCTCTTGTTATTTCTTCTTTACCAAGTTTTGTATCACGAGCTTCAATTTCATAATTTTCAATATGAATTGTTGTGAATACGTCTTGAGCAAGAATTTTTTCGTTTATTAGAATTGAATCTTCGTAGTTGTATCCGCCCCAAGGCATGAAAGCTACAAGTACGTTTTGACCAAGGGCCAGATCCCCAAGATGAGTAGCTGGACCATCAGCAAGAACATCTCCTGCTCTTACTGCATCACCCTCTTTAACTAGGGCTTTTTGGTTAATTGACGTATTTTGGTTGGATCTTTGATACTTAACAAGCTTATAAACATCAACCCCTGATTCATCATCTTTGAAAGAGTCACGCTGAATAACAATTCTGTTAGAATCAACGAAAATTACTTTTCCGTTATGTTCCGCAAATAGAATCGCTCCAGAATCTTTTGCAACAGTTGCTTCAACACCTGTTCCAACGATAGGAGCATCTGTTTTAACAACAGGTACAGCCTGTCTCATCATGTTAGAACCCATGAGCGCTCTGTTTGCATCATCATGCTCAAGGAATGGAATAAGTGAAGTTGCAATTGAAATCATCTGAGATGGAGAAACGTCCATGAGATCAACTTCTGTCGCATCAACAAGTGCTAATTCACCCTGTTTACGTGCAGCGATCATTGATCCAGAAACTTTACCATCTTTAATGAAATGATTGTCTGCTTGAGCAATGATTTTTCCTTCCTCTTCAAATGAAGAAAAATACTTAATCTTTTTCTCAATAGATCTGTCTTCATGAACAACTCTATAAGGAGTTTCAATGAAGCCATACTCAGATACTTTTGCGTATGTAGCTAATGAAGTTATCAAACCAATGTTTGGTCCTTCAGGAGTTTCAATTGGACACATTCTTCCATAGTGAGTTGCGTGAACGTCACGTACTTCGAAACCTGCTCTTTCTCTTGTAAGACCGCCAGGTCCAAGAGCTGAAAGTCTTCTTTTGTGAGTAACTTCTGAAAGTGGATTTGTTTGATCCATGAACTGAGATAACTGAGATGAACCAAAAAATTCCTTCACTGCAGCGGCAACTGGCTTTTGATTAACTAGATCGTGAGGCATCATAGTATCTAGTTCTTGGATAGACATACGCTCTTTTACAGCTCTTTCCATTCTCACCAAACCAACTCTGAATTGATTTTCAAGAAGTTCACCAACTGCTCTCACGCGTCTATTTCCAAGGTGGTCAATATCATCGACTTGACCTTTACCGTTGTTTAGATCAACTAAATACTTAACCGTCGTAAGAATATCTTCTTTAGTTAAAACAGTATTCTCAACAGGAATATCAAGACCAAATTTATAGTTGATCTTCATACGACCAACCTTAGAAAGGTCATATTTAGTAGCAGTAAAGAAAAGGCTTGAGAATAATTGCTCAGCAGCCTCAATCGTTGGAGGCTCACCTGGACGTAATCTTTCAAAGATTTTAACTAAAGCTTCTTCTGTTGAGTTTGTTTTATCTAAATAAAGTGTATTCCTAATCTGATCAGAGTAGTTAACATTATCGATGTAAATACAATCAACAGACTTAACTCCCGCCTTCATCAATTCAAAAATCTTAGCCTCAGTTAAAGCTTCATTCGCAGAAGCGATAACTTCTCCTGTAGATTTATCATAGATATCATCTGAAATAACTTTACCAACTACTTCTTCTAGCTTTAGAGGTAAACTCTTAAGTCCAGATTCTTCAAGTTTTTTAATAGCTGCTTTAGTTATCTTTTTACCTTTCTTAATGATGGCTTCTCCAGTCTTTGGATGAACAACATCATCTTCTAGTCTGGCACCAGTAAGAAGTTCGTAGTCAAGCTCTCTAGAATAACCCTTCTCTGAAAGATTAATCTTCTCTAGAGGATAAAAAGATTTTAAAAGCTCTGCCACTGAGTAACCCATAGCTTTAAGAATTACAGTTGCATGAAACTTTCTCTTTCTATCAATTCTGGCGTAAAGTATGTTTTTGTGGTCAAATTCAAAATCCAACCAAGATCCTCTGTGAGGTATAATCCTCGCAGAATATAAAAGCTTACCGGAAGAGTGTTTTTTTCCTGAATCATGTTCGAATATGATTCCTGGCGATCTGTGTAACTGAGAAACAATAACTCTCTCTGTTCCATTGAAAATAAACGAGCCAGTTGGTGCCATCAAAGGAATATTTCCTAAGTAGACCTCTTGCTCTTTTATTGAAGATACTTGTCTCTGACCATCTTCTCTTTCAGTCGTTGTGTCATAAAATATTAATCTAACTGTCACTTTAAGAGGTGACTCATATGATAAACCTCGAGCACGACACTCACCTACTGAATACTTTGGTTCTTCAAGTGTGTAACTGACGAATTCTAAGGATACCGTTTTGTTGAAGTCGTAAATAGGGAAGATACCCTTAAATACGTGCTGAAGACCTTTGTCTTCTCTTTTGGCAGGAGGAATATCTCTTTGTAGAAAATCCTCGTAAGAACTGATCTGCAATTTCATCAGACTCGGTGGCGACATTACATAGTCATTTTTACTGAAACTTCTACGCGTCCACTCATTTGGGGCAAATACTTTTGTCATTTAATGACTCCTGAGTATATAGGGCTCAATTAAAAACTTCTTTTATTAAAATGCAAAAATGGAAGCACACAAAAATGTGCTTCCATATAATCCCCAAGGATCAATTTTATCGAATTATTTAACTTCGACTTTAGCTCCAGCAGCTTCAAGCTTCTTCTTAAGCTCAGCAGCTTCTTCTTTTGTAACTCCGTCTTTAACAGTTTTCGGAGCACCTTCAACAAGATCTTTTGCTTCTTTAAGACCAAGACCTGTAATAGCTCTAACTTCTTTAATAACGTTAATTGGAGAAGCACCTTTTTCAGCAAGAACAACTGTAAACTCAGTCTTCTCTTCAACTGCAGCAGCAGGACCTGCTGCACCAGCTACAGCAACAGGAGCCGCAGAAACACCAAATTTTGTTTCTAGTTCCTTAACTAGGTTAGCTAGATCAAGAACTGACATTTTAGAAACATGCTCAATTAATTGTTCGTTAGTAATAGACATAAAAAAATCTCCTAAAAATAAATAATGTTATTAGTTGTTTTGAGTTTCTTTTTGCTCTTTAATGGCATTAAGAACTCGAGCAAAAGCAGATACTGGAGCATTAAATGTAGCAAGTAATGTTCCAAGCATTTGATCGCGAGATGGCAATTTCGCCAACGCAACCACATCAGCCTTTGTTAATTTTTGCGTTCCAAGAAGTCCATTGCCCACATGGACAATTCCAGAAAATTCAGTTGCAGCATCATTAATGATTTTTGCAACACCTGGAGCATCTTCGAAAGCAAAAGCTACTGCTGTAGTACCTTTAAGATCTTTGAGTAATCCTTCAGCATATGTCCCTGCAGCTGCACGAGTAAACAAAGTATTTCTTGTAACGACCACATGGCCCTTAGCATCTCTAACTTGTTTACGAATTCGTACTGAATCCACAGAAGGAATACCTACTAGATTTGTTAAGAAAACAGCTTGTGCTTTCTCAATCTTCTCTTTGATCGATGATACAACAGCGTCTTTTTCAGCACGTGTCATCATAGATTCTATCCTCCGTTGTTTATATTTGGAGGGGAGTTTCGGCAGGCTTTACACTTCAATGTGAAGAAACCGGCTGTCTTCAACCCCTTCAGTTCATTAATTACATTGATACGTTAGAAGCATCTACTGTATCAATTCTTACGCCTGGGCCCATTGTAGAGCTAATTGCTAGAGACTTCATATAAGTCCCTTTTGCAGATGATGGTTTCGCTCTTAGGATTGCACCGCAAACTGCTTTAAAGTTTTCAGAAAGTTGTGCTTCAGTAAATGATTTCTTTCCAATTGGAACATGAACGATACCATTCTTATCAGCTCTGTATTCAACTTTACCGGCTTTTTGCTCTGCAATTGCTTTAACAACGTCTGTAGTAACTGTTCCTAATTTTGGGTTTGGCATTAAACCACGAGGTCCTAGAACTCTTGCAATTTTACCAATTTTACCCATCATATCTGGAGTAGCAATTACACGATCGAACTCCATCCAGCCACCAGCAATTTTGTTAATGATATCTTCGCCACCAACAAAATCAGCACCAGCTTTTTCCGCTTCTGCTAATTTTTCTCCAGCAGTAATAACAACTACAGTTGTTTTCTTACCTGTACCAGCAGGCATAACGATAGCACCACGAACCATTTGGTCAGCGTGTCTTGGGTCAATACCAAGTCTGAAAGCAAGATCAACTGTCTCATCGAATTTTGCATAAGCTACAGACTTAACTAAGTTAATAGCTTCACTAACTGTATACAATTTAGCTTTTTCTACTTTTTTAGAAGCAGCTACATATTTTGGAGATACTTTTTTCATTTTCTTTCCTTTCGGTTCAATCGACTCCTAGGAGTCTCCCGTAAAATTTACTTGTAATCCAATTTAAGGCCCATTGAACGAACTGATCCCTCAATAGTGCGCTTAGCAGCTTCGTGAGTAGCAGCTGTTAAATCAGGTTCCTTAGCCTTTGCAACTTCAGAAATAACTTTTTCTGAAACAGATCCAGCAACCTCGTGACCAGGTTTTTTAGAACCAGATTGCAGCTTAAGTTTATCTTTTAAAAGATAAGTAGCTGGAGGTGTTTTAGTTACAAATGTAAATGTTCTGTCAGAATACACAGTGATGATAGTAGGAAGCATAACTCCCATATCTTTTTGTGTTCTTGCATTGAACGCCTTACAAAATTCCATAATATTCACACCTCTTTGACCCAATGCTGGACCAATTGGTGGAGATGGGTTGGCTTTCCCACCTGGAATTTGTAATTTGATAAAGCCTGTTACTTTCTTGGCCATAATTACTCCTTGCGGTTTTTAACGACTAACGTCTCCCGCTATTGTTATTAAACTTTCTCTACTTGAGAGAATTCCAATTCAACTGGTGTTGGTCTTCCAAAAATGGAAACCTGTACTTTAACTTTTCCTTTATCAGAAATTGTTTCAACAACTCCAACAAACGAAGCAAAAGGTCCTTCAATAACTTTAACAGAATCACCTTCTGAAAAATTAGCGACTGTTCTAGGCTTTTTGAATCCATCTGCAAGGCTTGCTGTCATTGATGCAGCTTCTTCATCGGATATAGGCATTGGCTTATCTTTAGTGCCACCAATAAACCCTGTAATCTTATCGGTGTCTTTTACTAAGTGCCATGTTTTTTCGTTCATAATCATCTTAATGAGAACGTAACCCGGAAAGAACTTCTTTTTCATTGTTCTTTTTTTTCCGTTTACATTTGCAACAACACTTTCTTCAGGAACTAAAATGTCAGCAAAATATTCAGTCATGTTATGATTAACAATTCTTTCTTTTAACGTCTTTAAAACTCTATTCTCGAAACCACTTAACACATGAACGATATACCACTTGAAATCAGGTGTATCACCAGCAGCAAGTACTTTTTCAGTATTTTGATCCGTCATTTAAAAATCCTTATTTATTTACTAATCCTAAAAAAAAGTTTGCACCAAAATCAAAAAAACCAAACACGAAACCCATGATAGTTACTGCTACCATGATAACGAATGTATGTTTCCAAGTTTGTGATCGATCAGGCCAAACTACCTTCATGACTTCTTGGTAAACACTTGATAAAAACTCAGAAGATTTCGGATTTCTGATTATGACAAAATAAACAATCAGACCAATCAAGACCGAAAGACCCTGAGTAATTGCAAAAAAATACGGAATTAAAGTTTCTAAAGAAAACCACTCCGCAAGTTTTTCGAAAAAATTAATTAGAATATAACCAAGTAGAATACATGTAACTGCAACAGCAGACTGTATCCACTTCTTTCCATCATCATTAGAAGCGATAGCCATGTTAACCTCAAAAAAAATTCAGACCGAAATCCCATTTATGCAAAAACATGAGAGTTCTGTCCAGAAAAAAATGCAAATTATTGACAAATCTAGTGGCGGGTGCAGAGGGATTCGAACCCCCAACCTAGTGATTTGGAATCACTCGCTCTACCGTTGGAGCTATACACCCAAGTCAGAAAAATATAAGGGGCCAGCTGAAAGCTGACCCCACTGCGTTAACTCAACAAAAATTATTCAACGATATCAGAAACAGTACCAGCGCCGATTGTACGTCCACCTTCACGAATCGCGAAACGAAGACCTTTTTCCATCGCTACTGGAGAGATCAATTCAACACCAAAAGATGTGTTATCTCCT
>JACCDO012362954.1_pt1 | contig 15105 bp, 13 predicted proteins | sample 7446101 | NCBI WGS metagenome assembly JACCDO01 (sample SAMN15323440, study PRJNA562643) | freshwater metagenome | isolation source: river surface water | place: USA:Blue River Watershed | collected 2017-08-16
GCCACTGGCATGGACGGGCTGACGTTCAAATTGGTCCCAAGCTTCACGACCAACGAAGCCGCCATGGTTTGGACGGTTGACGCATCTTCCATCACCAACACGGCTGCCAAGGCCGCGCTCGAGAAGAACAACGCCGCAGCCGCCAGCTGATTCTTCGATACCGAAAAAAAGGGGCCTCGGGCCCCTTTTTTATTGCACATCAGAGATGGAACACCCATCACGCCGGGCCCAGCCATCGGCTGCATGGCGCGCGCGCATGCGCGACCTGCCACCGTATCTGCTGGCGCTGCACCTCTCGCTGCCCATCTGGATAGCTCAGCTACCGCTCACGGCGGCGCATGACAAGGCCCGGCTGCTGGAGTTGCTGCTGCTCGTAGCCCTCCCGCTGCTCAGCCGCAAGCCTTTGCGCTGGCCAGCGCCGACTTGGTTGCTGGCGCTGCTGCTGGCATGGAGCGCCGCTGCATGCGCCATGTCTGATCAACCCACCATCGCCCTGCGCGAATATGCTCTGCTGTTCGGGTTGGCCGTGATGGCACTGACCGTCAGTGAATGGTCAAGCGAGCAAATGCTTTTGCTCGGCCGCTTGATGTGCTGGGTCGGGGTGCTGTACGGGCTGGTATTTGGGATGACTGTCGCCATCGCGGGCTATGTCGAAGGGCAAATCTATCCGTTCGCATTGGTCTTCGGTTTCGATAACCCGCGCCATCTGGCGCATACACAAACCGTTCTCATCCCTGTCGCCATCGGCGTGGCGGCCAGCACCGGCAGTTCACGTGTGCAGGCCTTGGGTTGGGCGGCTGCCATGCTCGCGATCGCCGTCGCTTCTTTCCTGTGCAGCCGCGCCACCCTGCTGTCCATCGGCCTGTCGTTCGCCTCTTTGGCGCTGTTGATGCGGCGCCCTGCTTGGCGCTATTTGCGGTGGGCCACGACCGCCGCTGGCGTTGGAGCCAGCCTCGGCTTCGGACTATTGCTCCTGTTCGGCATCGACTTGGTCGCCCAAGCTGGCTCGACCGAAAGCGGCTCCGCACGCCTTGAACTGTGGCGAGCCGCCTTGGATGACGCCTCCCAATCCCTCTTTGGTGTCGGGCCGATGCACTTCTCACGTATTCAACGGGGCGACGCGGCACATCCCCACAACGCATACCTGCAAGTGGCCGCAGAGTTCGGCTGGCCGGCAGCCTTGGCATTGGTCTTCTGCGTCGTCTGGGCGCTCATCAGCATGGCGCGACGCCTCCGCCAAAACGCCGTTGGCACGCACGGCGTTTGGGGTATGGCTCTTTGGACGGCGCTGATCGCCATATCCATCGACGCCACCTTGAGCGGCAATCTGGTGATGCCCCAATCCCAGGTCTGGGTGTTCGTCACCATGGGCTTCGCGCTCGGTTGGTATCGCGGCACTAACCACGCACCGACCACTGAAAGCGCCACGCGATGGCTCTGGATGCGATGGCTCGTCGTGGCGCCCATGGCGGTGCTTCTGATGGTTTCCGCCTGGGAATACGCACAGCCCCTGACTCACTTCATCGAGAGCAAATCGCGGCACTTTCCAAACCAGACGGAGGTCTATCCACGCTTCTGGCGCGACGGCTGGCTTTGATCAAACCTTCGGCGCCCATGCCATCATCCGCGCCCATGTCCTCCCAGCCCTCATCCGCTTCGGCGCACGCCGCGCCTGTCAGCCTCATCCTCGCCGCCGCGCTGCCACCGCTGCTGGCCTTCAATCAGACGCCTGCGGCGACGCTCTATAACCAGTTGCTGGCGTTGGCGGGCTGGGGGTTGGCGCTGGTGTGCTGGGCCTCGTCGGCGCCGGGTTGGCGGGCCGGGCTGAAGAGTCCGGCAGCGGTGGCGATGGCGTTGTTGCTGGCGGCGCCCGTCGTTTCGGTGGTCGGCCGCGGGCTGCCGCTGTCGCTGGGGTTGAATGCCGTTGCCGTCATCGGGGCCGGCCTGGCCGTGCTGTTGCTGGCACAGGGCCTGTCGCGGCCGGCGCGGCAGAAGGCGGCGGAGGCTTTTTGCTGCGGGCTGCTGCTGACCGGGCTGTTGAGCGTGGGCATCAGCCTCGTGCAGGTCTTTGCGCCGGAGCTCGCCAACGGCGTCGTCATCGCTCGTTCGGGTGTCGTGGGCAGCGCCGTCAGCAACCTGCGGCAGCCCAACCATCTGGCCAGCCTGATGATGTGGTCGGCCATCGCGGCGGTGTACGTCACCGAGCGGCGCGGCTGGCGCTGGCTGCTGCCGCCGCTGCTCGCGGCGTTCGTCTTCACCGTCGTGCTGAGCGCCTCGCGCACCGGCTACATCGGCATTGCCATGCTGGCGGTGTGGGGCATCGTGGACCGCCGGCTGTCCGGCACGGCGCGCCTGAGCCTGCTGGCGACGCCGCTCATGCTGGGCGCGAGCTGGTGGCTGATGTCGCACTGGTCCGCCGAAAGCGGGCACGCCTTCCGCGGGGCTTCGCGGCTCGCCGAGGGGGCGGGTTCGCCGTCCCGCGTGGCCATCCTGCGCGACGCCTGGGGGCTCATCACCGCCAACCCGCTGACCGGCGTGGGTTGGGGCGAATTCAATTTTGCGTGGAGCCTGACGCCCTTCCCCACGCGGCCCATCGCCTTCTTCGACCACACGCACAACCTGCCCGCGCAACTGGCCGTCGAGCTGGGTTTGCCCTGGGCCGGCGCCGTGCTGGGCCTGCTGGCCTGGGCCCTCTGGCGGGGCTGGCGCGGTGCCGTGAACAGCCAGGGCGACGACGCCCCGCTGCGCCGGGCTGCCTTGATGATCGTGCTGACCATCGGCCTGCACAGCCTGCTGGAGTACCCACTCTGGTACGCCTACTTCCTGCTGCCGGCCTGCTTCGCGTTGGGCCTGGCGCTGCCCGTGGAAGACGCGCCCGAGCCGGCCTCGGCCGGACCCGCCATCGCGCTCGGTGCCTTGCTCATCGCCGCCAGCGTTTTCGCCGTGTGGGACTACCAGCGCATCGCGGTGATCTACGCGCCCGGCCCCGACGCCCAGCCGCTGAAGCAGCGCATCGCCATCGGCCAGCGCTCACCGTTCTTCAGCCATCAGGCCGACTACGCCGCCGCCACGAGCCTGCCTCCGGGCCCCGACGCGCTGGCCGCCGCGCGACGCACGGCCTTCAGCCTGGTCGACGCGCGCCTGCTGATGCACTGGTCACGCTCACTGGAAGCCACCGGCGACATCGAGGGCGCGCGCTTCCTCGCCGACCGGCTGCGGGAGTTCCGCAACCCGACGGGCGACAGCTGGTTCGAGAGCTGCACGGAAGCAGCACCGTCACCGGACGCTTCGCCGGCCTCGGCGCCTGCTTCGATGGTGCAGTGCCAGCCGGCGTCCGGCGTGGTGGACTGGCGAACGCTGCGCTGAGCCTGCCGCTCAGGCGGCGTGCCAGTCGCCGCTCTTGCCGCCCTGCTTCTCCAGCACGCGCACGCGGTCGATGACCATGCCGCGATCGGCGGCCTTGCACATGTCGTAAATCGTGAGCAGGCCCACCTGCACGGCACACAGCGCCTCCATCTCGACGCCGGTGCGGCCCAGCGTCTCGACCTGCGCGCGGCACAGCACGCGGCTGGCCGGCTCATCGAGTTCGAACTCGACCTTCACGCGCGTGATGGGCAGCGGATGGCACAGCGGCACGAGGTCGGCGCAACGCTTGGCCCCCTGGATGGCCGCGATGCGCGCCACGCCCAGCACATCGCCCTTCTTGGCCGTGCCGCTGGCGATGAGGGCGAAGGTCTGCGGCTGCATGCGGATCTCGCCGGCCGCGACGGCCACGCGGTGCGTCTCGGCCTTGGCGGACACGTCGACCATGTGGGCTTCACCCTGGGCGTCGAAATGGGTCAGTGGGTGGGTCATGTCAGTTCTTTCGGGCGGCGCCGGCCAGGTCGGGCGTCTTCATTCTCACGAAACCTTCCCGGTCCGAGATGCAGGCATCATAGGCAGATGGCTGCTGCCGGCCGGAGTGCCCGTTCGATGAAGAAGTTGCTTGTCACCCGCCCCCTGCTCACGCTGATCGCCGCCGCCACGCTGGCCCTGCCCGGCGCACCGCTGAACGCCCAGGTCAACCTGCCGGCCCTGGGCGACTCGGTGTCGCAGGATCTCGATGTCGGCACCGAACGGCGGCTGGGTGACCAGGTCATGCGCCAGATCCGCATCGACCCCGACTACGTGCTGGACCCGCTGCTGCAGGAATATCTGGACAGCATCTGGGACCCGCTGGTCAAGGCGGCGCGCAAGCTGGGGCAGATCGGCGACGAGACGCAATCGCGCTTCGCCTGGGAGCCCTTCCTCGTGCGTGACAGGAGCGTCAACGCGTTCGCGTTGCCCGGCGGTTTTGTCGGCACCCACCTCGGGCTGATCTCGATGACCGTGTCGCGCGACGAGCTCGCGTCGGTGCTGGCGCACGAGCTCTCGCACATCACGCAGCGCCACATCGCGCGCCGCATCGCGGGCGATTCCAAGAACAGCATGGTCGCCGTGGCCGGCCTGCTGCTGGGCGTGCTTGCGGCCACGCGAGGCAACATCGACATGGCCAACGCCGGCATCGTCGGCGGCCAGGCGGCGGCCACGCAGCTGTCACTGAACTTCTCACGCGACATGGAGCGCGAGGCGGACCGCGTGGGCTTCAACGTGCTCGTGGAGGCAGGCTTTGCGGGCAGCGGCATGGTCAGCATGTTCGAGCGCATGGAGCAGGCCTACCACCTGATGGACAACGGCGCCTACCCTTACCTTCGCTCGCACCCGCTGACGAGCGAACGTATCGGCGACGCCCGCACTCGCCTGGCGCTGGAGCCTTTCTCGCGCCCGCAGGGGCTGGCCGAGCATGCCTTGATGGCGGCGCGTGCACGCGCACTGCAGGACCCGCGCGTCGAGGCCTGGAAGGTGCTCGAGAACTACGACGCTGGCGCCCGCAACATCAAGGACGGCAACGGCTACGAGCAGCTCGGCGCGCGCTATGCCGCGGCACTGTCGTCCATCAAGCTGCGCAACTTCGACCGCGCAGAGGCCACGCTGCGCAGCACCGAGGTGACGCTGCAGTTGCTCAAGCCCAGCGCGCCCGAAATGGCGGCGGCCAGCCGGCTGCTGACCTATCTGCGCGCCGAACTGGCGGAGGCACGCGGCCGCCCGATGGAGGGCATCGCGGCGCTGGACACGCTGAAGGACGAGAAGTCCCGCCCGATGCTGCTGCAGCGCGTGGGCCTGGCGCTGGCCGCCGGCCCTGCCGAAACGGCCGGGCCGCAGCTGCGCGAGGCTGCGGATGCCCTGCAGACCCACGTCTCGCTGGAGCCCAGCGACGCGCTGGCGTGGCACGAGCTGTCGCTGGTGTGGGAGAAGCTCGGCCAGCCGTTGCGTGCCGTGCGCGCCCAGGCCGAGACCCACGCAGCCGCCGGCGACCTCAACGGCGCCATCGACCGGCTGCGCTCGGGGCTGCGACAGTCGCGCTCGCGTGATGCCGACCAGGTGGAGGCCTCCGTCATCGACGCGCGTCTGCGCACGCTGGTCTACGAGCGCCAGGCCATCCTGGGCGAGATGTACAAGGGCCGCTACATCCCGCCGGACGTCGAACTGCCGAATTGAGACCACCCCCTACCGCGGCGAAGCCGCGGCCCCCTCAAGGGGGCGCCGCTGGTGGACCTGCAAAGCCGGATCCACGGCGGCCGCTGGAGGGGCGGCGGCGCTGCGCGCGCCTTGGAGCCGAGACACCGGCAGACCGCCTTCGGGGTGCGCTGCCGACTGCGGTGGGGCGGGCTACTCCTGCGGGAACAACCGCTCCATCAACACGTCGATGACCATGCCGCACAGGCTGTAGATCAGCGAGCCGATCAGCGCCGCGCCAAAGCCCGACACAGCGAGACCGTCGAGCAGCGAGGCAGCCGCCCAGAACATCAGCGCGTTGATGATGAACAGGAACAGGCCCAGGCTCAGCACGGTCACGGGCAGCGTCAGCAGCACGAGGATGGGCCGCAGCAAGGTGTTCAGCAGGCCCAGCACCAGCGCCGCGATCAGCGCCGACGTGAAGCTCGTGACAACGACGCCTGGGTAGAGGTGAGCGACCAGCAGCAACGCACCGGCCAGCAGCAGCCAACGGATGAGGATCTTCATGGCTGCAGCATAAGGCGGGCGTCGTGTCTCGCTGACGGCAAGCCCGTCGCATAGCTGCGGTAATGAGAACCATTTGTATTTCGTATTAGCATTGGCAAAGATTTATCTCCCGCATCAATCGTGAACTTCACCCTCGCCTTGGACAGTTCCACCCCGGTGGAAGAGCCGCGCCCGCAGGCGGCGGCCCCCACGGGTCGAGTCGCACCGGCGACCGCCGCGCCCGTGCGCAGCAGCCCGGGCTGGGGTACGAAGCGACGTCACCCGGGCGCGCTGATCGCCATCGGCGCCCTGCACCTGGTGGCCGGCTGGGCGCTGGCGCACGGCATGATGCACCGGGCGTCTAAGGCGGAGCCCGCCCCCGTGCAGGTGCGCCTGCTGGAGGCCCCCAAGCCGCCACAGGTCACGCCACCGCCGCCGAAGATGCAGGTCACGCTGCCGATCCTGGCGCCCATGCCCATCGTGCCGCCGCCGCCTGTCACGATTTCCAGTCCCGTGGTCGTCGTGGCCGAATCGCTGCCGACCACGAGCGCGCCGCCACGCCCCGAGCCTTCACCCACGGTTGCCGTGGCCGCCGCGCCCGTGGCGCCACCCGCCATCAGGGAGCTGGCTGCGGGCAGCTTTCGCTACCGGGTCGAGCCCCGGCTGAGCTACCCCCGCATGTCCAAGCGGTTGGGCGAGGCGGGCGTGGTGGTGCTGCGCATCGTCGTGGATGCCGCCGGCATGCTGCGCAGCGCGACGCTGAAGCGCTCGTCGGGCTTCGAGCGGCTGGACCAGCAGGCGCTGCTGGACATCCGCAGCGCGCGCTTCGAGCCCTACCTCGAGCGCGGCCACGCCATCGACTGGGAGGCCGACGCCGGCCTGTCGTACGAACTGAATTGACCCAAACGATGCGGGGACGCCACACCCCGCATTGACCAGTTAATGAGAATCACTATCATTCTCATTAACGACGTTGCCCAGCGGTAGCCCGGCAACGTCTCACCCCCTCTACCCCCCCGTCATGCGCGCGCTGCGACGACGACCCACGCCGTCGCAGCGCGCGCCATTTCAAACCACATCGGAGTTCGCATGTCCTTCATCAAGAGCCGCAAGCACGCTGTCGTGCCTCATGCCATTGCCGCCCTCGCGGCCAGCCTGAGCCTGCCCGTCGTCGCCCAGCAAGCCCCCGCGGCCGACGCCAAGAAGGACGAGCCCGCCCTGCCTACGGTGAAGGTGCAGGCCGCCAGGGAAGTGCCGTACAAGGCCGACACCAGCGCTTCGTCCAAGATCACGCAGACGCTGCTGGAGACGCCCAAGACCATCCAGGTCGTGAAGAAGGAAACCCTGCAGGAGCAGGGCGCGGTCTCGCTGATGGAGGCGCTGCAGAACACCCCGGGCATCACGATGCAGCTGGGCGAGAACGGCAACACCTCGGCCGGCGACACCTTCCAGATGCGCGGCTTCTCGCTGCAGACGTCCACCTTCGTCGACGGCATCCGCGACCTCGGCGCCGTCACGCGCGACGTGTTCAACCTCGAACAGATCGAGATCGTGAAGGGCCCGGCCGGCGCCGACACCGGCCGCGGCGCCAGCGCGGGTTACATCAACCTGATCAGCAAGCTGCCGCAGCTGGACAACGCCACCGACGCCACCGTCACGCTGGGCGACGCCAGCCGCAAGCGCGCCACGCTGGACTCCAATGTGCGCCTGGGCGACGGCATCGCCGCGCGCGTGAACGTGATGGCGCAGGACAACGGCGTCCCGGGTCGCGACTTCGTGAAGAAGAAGGGTTGGGCGATCGCGCCGTCCGTGGCCTTCGGCCTCGGCACGCCAACGCGCTTCTACCTGTTCTCGCAGCACGTGCGCCAGGACAACACGCCTGACGGCGGCATTGCGACGATCGGCTTCGACGGCTTCTACAACGCCACGGCCCAGGTGCGCAGCGCCCCCAAGGCCACCCACCAGTTCTACGGCAGCAGCAGCGACTACGAGAAGGTCGACGCCGACATGGTCACGGCCAAGCTGGAGATGGACTTGGGCGGTGGCACCACCATCCGCAACATCTCGCGCTATGGCCGCACGCACATGGATCGCGTGCTGACCGGCATCAACACGATCACCGCCGTCACGCCGACCGACCCGAGCAGCTGGACCATCAGCCGCTCGCGCCAACGCGTCGACCAGACCAACGAGATTCTGGCGAACCAGACCAGCCTGAACACGACCATCAACACGCTCGGCATCCAGCACGACCTCGCGCTGGGCATGGAACTGATGTACGAACGCCAGCTGTCGCTAGGCACGACCTCGGGCAGCTCGGCCACCACCAGCGTCGTTCTCAACGGCGTCACGGTGCCCGGCATCGCCGTGCCGGTTGCCAACCTCTACAACCCCAACCGCGCCGACGTGATGGGCACGCCGCTGCTGACCGGCGCCGACACGGAAGGCCACACCAACACCCAGGCGCTGTATGCGTTCGACACGCTGACGCTGAACGACAAGTGGAAGCTCAACGCCGGCCTGCGCGTGGAGCACTTCAGCATCGGCACCAACACCGGCACGCTCGTCACGGGCGGCACATCCGGCAACCTGGCCACCTACCAGCCACGCGGTTACGGCGTAGGCGCCATCGTGCCGACCACCTTGAAGAGCGGCGATTGGATCACCAGCTGGAACGTCGGTGCCGTCTACAAGCTGGCCGACAACGGCACGCTGTACGCGGCCGCCGCCAACTCGGTGACGCCTCCGGGCAGCGCCAACTTCACGCTGTCGTCCTCCGGCCAGGCCGCTGGCACGGCCGATCCGCAGGAAACCAGCAACTTCGAGTTCGGCACCAAGTGGGAACTGCTGGACAAGCGCCTGAACGTGACCGCCGCGCTGTATCGCTCCGAGAACGACAAGCAGGTCACGCAGGATTCGGTCACGCAAGCCAGCATCCAGAACGGCAAGACACGCGTGCAGGGCATCGAGCTGGCCGCCGTCGGCCAGATCACGAACTTCTGGCAGATCACCGCCGGCCTGCAGACGATGAAGACCAAGCAGATCAACCAGCAGAGCGTCAGCAGCACCACCGGCGTCGTCACCGTCACCGACGGCGTGCGCTGGTCGCCGGACTTCTCGGCCACGCTGTGGACCTCGTACCAGTGGGGAGACCTGACCGTCGGCGGTGGCGCGCGCCACACCGCCGAGCAGAAGCGCGTCGTGACGGTCGGCGGCACCACCGCCACCACCAACTCGCCCAACCTGCCGGCCTACACCGTGTTCGACCTGATGGCGGCCTACCGCGTCTCCAAGCAAGTCAACCTGCAGCTGAACGTCGCCAACATCGCCGACAAGGTCTACATGTCGTCGTTGAACAATGGCGGCTCGCGCCTGTTCCTCGGCGCGCCGCGCTCGGCGACGCTGACAGCCCGCTTCTCGTTCTAATGGGCCTTTCTAGCTAGCCAACTCCAAGCCCGCACCAAGCGGGCTTGGGCATTCCAGCCATGCTTCTCCATATCCCCGCCGTACTCAGCAAGGACGACGTGCGTGAGATGCGCCGCGGCCTGGACGCTGCCGACTGGACCGACGGTCGCCAGACCGTCGGCGAACAAGGCGCCCAGGTCAAGCGCAACCGCCAGTTGCCGGTCGACCACCCCATCGGCCGCCAGATCGGCGACCACATCCGCCAGGTGCTTGCGCGCCATCCGCAGTTCATCTCCGCGGCGCTGCCGCTGCGCACGCTGGCGCCGCTGTTCAACCGCTACGAGGGCGGCGAGCACTACGGCCTGCACGTGGACGGCGCCGTCATGCGCCAGGCCGGCACGGAACAGCCGCTGCGCAGCGACGTGTCCACGACGCTGTTCCTCAGCGAACCCGACGACTACGAGGGCGGCGAACTCATCGTCGTCGACACCTATGGCGAGCACGAGGTCAAGCTGCCGGCCGGCGACATGATCGTCTACGCCAGCAGCAGCCTGCACCGTGTCGAGCCCGTCACGCGCGGCGCGCGCGTGTGCTCCTTCTTCTGGACCCAGAGCATGGTGCGCGACGACGGCCGCCGCACCATGCTGTTCGAACTGGACCAGGCCATCCAGCGCCTGCGCGCACGCCTGGGCGACGACGCCGACACCAAGGCCCTGACCCACCACTATCACAACCTGCTGCGGCAGTGGGCCGAGCTGTGAGCAACGCGCCGCAACGGGCCGCCTGGCTGAAAACGCTGCACCAGTGGCACTGGATCAGCTCGGCCATGTGCCTGGTCGGCATGATCCTGTTCTCCCTGACCGGCATCACGCTGAACCACGCCAGCTGGATCGAGACCCATCCGCGCGTCATCCAGCGCACCGCCCAGCTGCCGCCCGCGCTGCTGGCCACGCTGGCCGACAGCCATGCCGGCCCCCTGCCCGAGGCGGCGCGTTCATGGTTGGCTGACACTCTGAAAACAAGCGTTAGCAATGCGGCCCCAGAATGGTCTGCGGAGGAGATCTATCTCCCGATGCCGCGCCCCGGCGGCGACGCCTGGCTGCGCATCGACCGCACGAGTGGCGACGTCGAGTTCGAGGACACCGACCGCGGCTGGCTGGCCTACCTGAATGACCTTCACAAGGGCCGCCATGCCGGCATGGCGTGGAGCTGGTTCATCGACCTGTTCGCCGTGGCCTGCCTGCTCTTCTCCATCACGGGCCTGCTGATCCTGAAACACCACGCCGTGCGCCGCCCCAGCACATGGCCGCTGGTGGGATTCGGGCTCGTGCTGCCCGCCCTTCTCGCCCTCCTGTTGATCCACTAGAGACGTCCCATGAAGCTCCAACTCACCCTCACCGCAGCCGGCCTGGCGTCGCTCGGCGCTCCGGCGCTGGCCGCCGACGTCCAGCTCAAGTTCGACCTGCCGCGCCTGAACGTGGCCGAGTACCACAAGCCCTATGTGGCCGTGTGGCTCGAAAAGTCCGGCACCAGCACGGCGGCCGCCCAGCTGGCGCTCTGGTACGACCTGAAGAAGCCCAACAACGGCGGCACGAAATGGGTGCGTGACATGCGGCAGTGGTGGCGCGCGGGCGGACGCTCGCTGAGCCTGCCGGCCGACGGTGTCAGCGGCGCCACGCGCGGCGCCGGCGAGCACGTCATCAACCTCAGCCAGCACCCGGCCTTCGCGGGCCTCGCCCCCGGCAGCTACGACATGGTGGTGGAAGTCAGCCGCGAAGCCGGCGGCCGCGAGGTGCGGCGCCTGCCCTTCACCTGGCCCGTCAAGGCGGCCGCCGACATCAAGGTGCAAGGCGACGACGAACTCGGCGCCCTGCAACTCACCGTGAAGCCCTGAGCCCAGGAACCCCCATGCGCAAAACCCTGATCGCTACCGCCGCCGCCCTGCTGCCCCTGCTCGCGCAGGCGCACATGACCTGGCTGCTGCCGAACTCGACGCTCGTGACCAACCGGGACGGCATCGTCACCATCGATGCCGCCGTGTCGGAAGACCTCTTCAGCTTCGATCGCGCGCTCAAGCTCGATCAGCTGCGCATCACCGGGCCGGCCGGCCTCGTGCTGCAGCCCGAGGGCCAGAGCTCGGCCCGCCACCGTGAGAGCTTCGACGTGAAGCTGCCCAAGGACGGCACCTACCGCATCAGCAACTTCAGCCGTGCGCTGATGGGCGCCTACAAGCTGGGCGGCGAGACCAAGCGCTTCCGCAGCACGCCCGAGACGCTGGACAAAGACCTGCCCGCCGGTGCCGAACTGACCAGTCTGACGGAGACCGCCACGCGGCAGCAGACCTTCGTCAGCCGCGAACAGCCAGGCGAGGTGGCCTTCACGCCCGAAGGCACGGGCCTGGAGCTGCTGCCGCTGACCCCGGTGACCGACCTCTCCAACGGCGACGAGAGCCGCTTCAAGCTGCTGCTGGACGGCAAGCCCCAGGCCAACGCCAGCGTCACGGTGCGTCGTGCCGGCAACCGCTACCGCTACAAGAGCGGCGAGTTCACGGTGCAGACCAACGCCGAAGGCGAGTTCACCGTCGGCTGGGCCGAGGCGGGCCAGTACTGGGTGGGCGCCAATGCCGGTGAGCGCGGCGCGCCGGGCGGCCCGGGCGGTGGCACCCGCGACAAGCCCATCAAGCGCGCTGCCGTCAGCGCCACGTTCGAGGTGCTTCCCAAATAAACGCGCCAGCACTCCCTGCGGCACGCGTGCTCGTGCCGCTGCATATCGAAGGCAGCCCGCCGCCGTGGGGCCAGACGCTGCAGCGCCTGGCCGGCGAGACCATGGGCACGAGCTGGTCGGTCGCGCTGATCGGGCCCGAGCCGCTGTCGCACGCGCCGCTGTACGCCGCCATCGAGGCGTTGTTCAGCGACGTGATCGCACAGATGAGCCACTGGGACGCCACCTCGCTGCTGTCGCGCTTCAACCGCGCCGAGCCCGGCACGCGCCTGGCGCTGCCGCCCGGCTTCGCCGACGTGATGGACGCGGCGCTGCAGATCGCCGCCGCCAGCAACGGCGCCTTCGACCCCACGGCCGGGGCGCTCGTGCAGCGCTGGGGATTCGGCCCGCCGGCCGACGGCCAGGAAGACCAGGCGCAGCGCGGCTGGGCCGCACTGGGCTGGGACGCGCACACGCGCTCGATCGAGCAACCCGGCGGCCTGCGGCTGGACCTGTCCGCCATCGCCAAAGGGCATGCGGTGGACCGCCTGGCCGATCTGCTGGCAGAACTCGGCCTGCCGCACCACCTCGCCGAGGTGGGGGGCGAGCTGCGTGGCGCCGGGCTCAAGCCCGACGGCCAGCCCTGGTGGGTCGACTTCGAGCCGCCCGCCGCCGATGCGGATGTGCTGCCGCTGCGGCTGGCCTTGCACGGCCTGGCCATCGCCACGTCGGGCGACTACCGACGCTTTCGCCTCGATGCCGACGGCCGCCGGCAATCGCACACCATCGACCCGCGCCGGGGCGAGCCCATCGCACACGGCCTGGCCTCGGTCAGCGTCGTGCATGCCAGCGCCATGTGGGCCGATGGCTGGTCCACCGCACTGATGGTGATGGGCCTGGAGGCCGGCCTGGCCTTCGCCACCGCCCACGGCCTCGCCGCTCGCTTCCTGCAGCGCCATGACGGCGGCTACGTCGAGCGCTTCAGCCCGGCGCTCGAGGCCCTGCTGTCATGAGCCGCGAACTCTGGGCCGCCCTGCTCGTCGCGGGCTATGCGCTGCTGTGCCTTGCCTGCTGGTGGCGCCATCGCCGACGCAATGCCCTCGCCCAGGCCGACGCGGCCGCACTGCTGCCCGCCAGCGAGGCCGGCACGCCGCTGCTGGTGCTGCACGCCAGCCAGACCGGCGCCGCCGAAGCACTCGCGTGGCAGACCGCGCGCGCGCTCCACCTCGCCGGGCTGCCGGTACGCGTGCTGCCGCTGGGGCAGGCCCAGCCGGCCGACCTGGCCGGCGCGCGGCAGGCGCTCTTCATTGCCGCCACCTGCGGCGAGGGCGACCCACCGGACAGCGCGGTGCCGTTCGTGCGCGACGTGATGGGCCGCGACGACATCGATCTCGGCACGCTGCACATCGCGGTGCTCGCGCTCGGCGACGCCACCTACGCGCAGTTCTGCGGCTTTGGCCGCACGCTGGATGCCTGGTTGCTGGCCCGCGGCGCCCAGCCGCTGTTCCCGCGGCTCGACGTGGACCGCGAGGACGCCGCCACGCTCGCCGAGTGGCGCCGGCACCTCAGCCACGTGGCCGGCTCCAGTGACTCGCTGCGTTGGGACGACCAGCCCTTCACGCCCTGGCGGCTGGTCGAGCGGCGCGTGCTCAACCCCGGCAGCACCGGGGCGCCGGTGGTGCATCTCGGCTTCGAGCCGCTCGGGGCCGACCTGCCCGACTGGCAGGCCGGCGACCTCGTGCAACTGCAGCTCGACCATGCCGAGGACCGGGTGCCGCGCGAATACACGCTGGCCTCGCTGCCCACCGACGGCCGCCTGGAGCTGATGGTGCGGCTGCTGCGACGCGACGATGGCAGCACCGGCCGGGCATCAGGCTGGCTGGCGCAAGGGCTGGCGCTCGGCGGCAGCGCCGCGCTGAGGCTGCGCGCGCACTCGGCCTTCCGCATCGGCGACAACGCCGCGCGGCCGCTGATCCTGATCGGCAACGGCACCGGCCTCGCCGGCCTTCGCGCCCACCTGAAGGCCCGCCAGCACGCCGCCTCGCCGGCACCGGCCTGGTTGATCTACGGCGAGCGGCAGCGGGCCCACGACGCGCATTACGCCGACGAGATCGCGGCCTGGCAGGCCAGCGGCGTGCTGGCCCACGCCGATCTCGCGTTCTCGCGCGACGCCGGCAACGGCCCGCGCTACGTGCAGCACGCACTGGCCCTGCAGCGCGAACGCCTCGTCGCCTGGGTCGACAACGGCGCCGCGATCTACGTTTGCGGCAGCCTCGAAGGCATGGCTGCGGGCGTCCAGGCCCTGCTGTGCGAGGTGCTGGGCGCTCAACACGTGGACGCGCTCATCGCGCAGGGCCGCTATCGACGCGATGTGTACTGATGCTTGGCCGCGACAAGGAGCGCCGAAAGCCCCGATTTCACGGGGCTGTGCGGGTCATCCCCTCTAGGAAAGCCTTCTATTCCTCCAGGGAGCGCAGTACCATCGCCGCCGCAGGGTGCTAGAGAGTATTGAAGGCTTACGCGGCCTTCACCCGGACCCGGCACATCAACAACTTTTGATGGAGTGAATCGACATGGCAACTGCGAAGAAGGCCGCGCCCGCAAAGAAGGCTGCGGCGGCCCCGGCGAAGAAGGCGGCGGCTCCGGCCAAGAAGGCCGCTGCACCTGCAAAGAAGGCTGCAGCACCGGCGAAGAAAGCGGCACCTGCCAAGAAGGCTGCCGCCCCCGCCAAGAAGCGCACGCCCAACGCCGCCTTCATGAAGGCCCTGACCCCCAGCGACGCTCTGGCCGCGATCGTCGGCGCAGCCCCGCTGCCGCGCACCGACGTGACCAAGAAGGTCTGGGAATACATCAAGAAGAACAAGCTGCAGGACGAACTGCAGAAGCGCGTCATCAACGCCGACGCCAAGCTGAAGGAAA
>JACCDO012076370.1_pt1 | contig 15101 bp, 17 predicted proteins | sample 7446101 | NCBI WGS metagenome assembly JACCDO01 (sample SAMN15323440, study PRJNA562643) | freshwater metagenome | isolation source: river surface water | place: USA:Blue River Watershed | collected 2017-08-16
ACCAGCACCACACCAACATCCCTGCCGTCGGTATCAACGTCTACTCCTTCGCCCTCAACCCCGAGCAGCACCAGCCCTCTGGTACTTGCAACTTGTCTCGTATCGATAACACCACTCTCCTCCTCACTGTCTCCCCCAACGCCGTTGGCACCGCCACCTCCTCCACCGTCCGTGTCTACGCTACCAACTACAACGTTCTCCGTATCATGTCTGGTATGGGAGGCCTCGCTTATTCCAACTAAAAAGTACGTACAATGTTATATTACATTTGTATTACTTTTTGGTTTGGGCTATAAATTTGTAGAATATCTGGGTACAAAATCTCACACCTAATTGTATTACAATTAAATGTGACATTGTAGTTAACACTTATAATATATATTTTAATAAATTCCAAGAGGCTGGTTGGTGTGTAGATGCAGGCACATGTTCATGTTCCTCTTTTTTTTCTTCCTCTCTTTCACTTGCCTCTTCCTCTAATGGTTCTAATGTGTCTGGTTCTGAAGGTACAACTTCTTGGTTGTCAACATTGCTATGAATTGAATCACTACTTGTAACAGATGTTCTTCGCACAGTAGGGCGCTTAGAACTAGTGGATGATGCTGGTTTTTGAATAAAAGATGCTATGCGCCCACGTTCCCTAATAGGCGCACGCACACTACTACTTTTACCAATATTCATAATATCTTTTAATACTGTTGCCATAGGATTAGTAGCAGTTTCATTTGTCCGCATAACAGTCATTGCCTGTGTTATTGGTGCAGCAACTATTATATCATTAACAGGTTTTTCTTCAGTATCTGTTAATTCAATAACAGTCTCATCATGATTCATAATTCTACTCAGCTCATCATTAGCAATACGTTCAAAAATCTCGGACAGCGTTAAGTCATCTGTTGTAAGGCCACTACGTGCAGCCATACGTTTAATAATATCTTTTCTTATACCCATATCTGACTGAACTAACTGTAGATATGTATCCTTCATTTTATTCACTAAAGCAATACCATTAGTCCGGAGCATAAGTGGTAGTTGCATTTCGCTGGAGATTTTACTTCCAAAGAGCGCCCATTCATTCTTTAAACGCAAAGAGTTCTCCAATTTCTCTTGAATTTGATAGACTTTTATGTAGCCAGCTGCTATAGTTAGAATCATAGTCATACATGTAAATGCAATCTTGATGGCAAGTGCAGCATTAGGTGAGGTGGACTCGGTCATGTTAAATGTACTTACACTAAGTGTACTTGCGACAGTGCTAAACACCAGATTTATAATTGTATTAGCACGAAGAGTCTTTCTATAACTTTCACTAGCTTCGGATAGGATGTCCAGGAAGGTGGCGGAAATATGTATCCATTCTGTCAAAATCTTCACCTCTTGATGTGTCCAGTTCTCTCCACGACGACTTTCATAGTATAGCATATCAGTACTTTTAGAGTTTTCTTGTTTAACTTCCATATATCTAATTATATTTTTGAATAAGTATAAAACAAATTACGATATACTAATAGATATGGGTGGTGTAAATTCACAACCAATACAGTTAGAGCCAGCACCTGGTTTTCAAAAGCGTAAGGCTAATAGCTTTCCGGGCTATGAGAAATATGATTTTGGTGGCTATGAGATCTGGGGTCCTTATAAAAAGACACCTATACCTGGGCCATTTGGTATCTCAAACTGGGAGCCAAGAAACAGAGTTGTTGATGGTGCACTTGTATTAGAAAAATGCTCACAAGCTGAGAGTATGTTGAGGCGCCCTCAAGGTTCAACGCCTGCAGGGCGTTCATTAATCCGCTGGTATACCACTTTTAGTACAAAGCCCAATGTCGGCTCAGATAAACCTGCATGTTACGAGGATAATGCAACTTTAACAAGTGCAGATGATGGCGAGTATTATATTCATTATAAGCATCCAATGTTTGCAAGATTCTATTCCCCACCGTTGTTCCAGGTGTCTGGTTTAATACCTACAATGATTCAAAGCAGTGCAATTAACAAGGCAAAAACCCCTCAAAATATTGCTGCGGCACTACAGCATAGAGGAGCATCAGATACTCAAGGATTATTAGAGACTGTGTATTTGATTGGTAAAAGTAAGATGGCGTTGAATAAAATGAATGTGAAGTCTGTTAATGCAGGGATATTTGGACCATTAAATCAGGCGGTGCGTATTATTAGCACGCAAGGGGGACTTTTTAATGCAAGTAATAGAACATTAAAGGGGGGCAAAAAGAGAAGAGGTACACGTCGTAATAAATAGACTTAAAGTGTATATTGTATTAATCACAGAAATGTCTACTCCTATTAAGTTAAGCATTCTTGTACCGACTGTGCCAAGTCGTATTGATAATTTCTTTCCCCGAATAATTACTCATTTGAATAATCAGGTTGGTGAACGAAAGGATGTTGAGATTCTGGGTCTTTTTGACAACAAGCGTAAAACAACTGGATCAAAGCGTCAGGATCTTCTGAATATCTCTCGGGGTGAATATGTTGTGTTTGTTGATGATGATGACCGTATTAGCGATGATTATGTAAGTAAAATTATGGAGGCAATTGAAACAAATCCTGGTGTCGATGTAATTAATTTTCAGGCAAAAATCTCTATTAATGGTGGGGTTGCAAGGCGTTGTAAGTTTAGTACTAAGTACACTTATACGCATCTCCCTAATGGTGAAATGTTAGGTAAGACCTCTCATATTATGGTTTGGCGTGCGGCAATTGCAAAAAAACATGCATTTGCAGACATGGTACACGGTGAAGATGTTAATTGGGTGGATCGTGCAATTAATGATGTAACTACTGAATATTGTATTGATAGTGTTTTATATTATTATGATGCAAATTACAGCACAACCTCTGAAACGGTTGGTCTAAGTCCTGAGGTAATTGCAACAAATATTGCTCGTCTTAAGAGAGAAAATGCTTTTAGTCTTACAAAGGATTTTGCAATTGTATTACCTACAAGGAAGCGTCCTGATGAACTAAAACGACTTGTAAATAGTGTAATGGAAACAGCTGATAATCCAAATAAGATTGAGTTTTGTTTCTATATTGATCCAGATGATAATATTTCAAAAGACTGTATTGAGGAATTAATTGCCAATAATAAGTCAATTAAATATATTTCCTCTGACAAGAATCCTACTTTAAGTGAAATGTGGAATATTGCATTGGAGCTTTCAACCGCTGATATAATTATGCATTGCGGTGATGATATTGTTTTTAGAACAAAATCATGGGATACAATTGTTAAGAGTAAAATGTCAGTTTACAAAGATAAGATTGTTCTTGCTTATGGCAATGATGGTTATCAAGGAGCAAATCTTGCAACGCATTCGTTTGTATATCGTAAATGGATAGAGGCAAGTGGATTCTGGTTACCACCCTATTTTGTAAGCGACTTTAATGATGTTTGGCTTGATGTAGTTGCAAAGGGTATTGGTCGTTCAGTCTATATTCCTGAGGTTTTTACAGAGCATATGCATTACGTTGTAGGTAAAGCAAAAGTAGATGAGACAACGCAACTGCGTCTAGAAAGACATCGTAAATATAATCCTAAGGCTATATACAATGAGAAGGCTCCAGAGCGTGAAGCACATATGCAGCGCCTACGTGAATATATTGCATCACAACATGTATAATACAACTTACTTAAAGGTGTTATTATTTTAATTATTATTATGAAAATTGGATTTATTGGCACAGGCAAACTAGGTCTTCCTGTTTCATTAATGTATGCTCAAAAGGGGCATGAGCTCTTTTGTTATGATGTAAATCCTGAATTTTATAAGCCAAATGCTAATCCTATTGACCAGTTGTATAAGGAGGAGCTTTGTCCTGAAAACAAGATACCTTTAAGGGATTGGCTTGTTGCAAATAACTTTGATGCAAGTAGATATCATCATACAAATCTGTCAGTCATTGCGGAGCAGTCTGATCTTATTTTCCTTGCTGTTCAGACTCCACATGGCAAGGAGTTTGAGGGCGTTGACCGTTTGACCCCTGAGCGCCGTGATTTTGATTACAGTTATCTGCGTACAGCCATTGAGGGTATTAGCAAGGCCGCCGATGAGGCAAATCGTAATATTATTGTAATTATCATTTCAACAGTATTGCCTGGAACTATTAGACGTGAGATTCTCCCTATTATGTCTAAGAACATCAGCCTCTGTTACAATCCCTATTTCATTGCGATGGGCACTGTTGCAAATGATTGTCTACATCCAGAGTTTATTTTGCTTGGTAATCACAATCCTGATGCCCTTAATGTTGTGACCAACTTTTACAAGACTATTACTGATAGTCCCCTTCATGTAACTACGTTAGAGGGTGCTGAAATGATTAAGGTGTGCTACAACACATTTATCAGTACTAAGATTGCGATGGCGAATACAATTATGGAACTCTGTCATTATTGTCCCAACACAAACTGTGATGATGTTATTGATGCTCTGAGTAAGGCGGGTAATCGTCTGATCTCGGGTGCCTATTTACGTGGAGGCATGGGAGATGGTGGTGGTTGTCATCCTCGAGACAACATTGCACTTTCATGGTTGAGTGACAAGGTTGGTCTGCGTTACAACTGGTTTGATGGAATCATGACTGCTCGAGAGCGTCAGACCGACTTTTTGGCCGATTTAATTGAAAATGAGATGAAGGAAACGGGATTAAATGCCTTTATTTTGGGCACCTCTTTCAAGCCTAATACGGCTATTAAGACTGGCTCACCTGCAGTGCTTTTGGCTAATATTTTGAAAGAGCGTAATCTTCAGTTTGATAGTTGGGATCCGGTCTCTGATGGAGGAGAGGCTTCACTTAAGCCCGCTGTATATTTCATTGGGTGTGCGCATACCTGTATTAAGGATATTAAGGTGCCTGAGGGGTCGGTAGTGATTGATCCTCATCGTCGCTATGCCATGGTTGCAGAGAACTCTAAATATATTCCTGTTGGACACGGTATTTAAACAGTTTAAAAATGATTAAGATTAGCATATTTAAAATCTAATACTCATAGCTATAGAGATATGTTTCATAATAAACGCATCCTATTATTTGGGGGCAGCGGCTCTCTTGGCAATGCCTTTATTACAAAACATTTAGCGAGTAATCAGATCTGGAATTTCAGCCGTGATGAATGTAAGCATTGGAAGATGTCAATACGTTATAAGAGTCAAGCACTCCAGTTTATTATTGGGGATATTCGTGATTATAATGCGGTTGAAAACGCTATAATTCGTGTGCAGCCACATATTATTGTGATTATGGCGGCTCTCAAGCATATTGATCGCTGTGAATATGCGATTCATGAGTGTATACAGACCAACTGTATGGGTCCAATAAATGTATTGAATGCAATTGAGAAGAACAACGACAGATTGACTAACCTTGAGACAACCGTTATGGTATCCACGGATAAGGCATGTGAGCCAACAAATGCATATGGTATGGCAAAGGCACTGGCGGAATCGGCTATTGTTGAGAAATCCATGTTTATTACAAATAGGAAGTTTGTCAATATTCGATATGGTAATGTCCTTAATAGTCGTGGATCAATTATACCTATTTTACATGAAAAAGGCAGAGACCCTGAGGTGAAAGAGTTTACACTTACTCACAAGGATATGACACGATTTGTTATGACCTTAGAGCAAAGTGTTGATCTGATTGAATATGCAGCTACCGAGGGTGAAAGCGGCGATACAGTTATCCCTAGACTTATTTCAATGCGTCTTATTGACCTTTTAGAGATTTTTTCTGAAAGGTACAATAAACCAATTAGGGTTACTGGGCTTCGTCCAGGAGAGAAGATGTTGGAATCCCTTATCTCTGAAACGCAGGCAATGCGCCTAATTAAAAAAGATAATGGCTATATGCATATTAAGGCGCCATATAAAAATCTATTAATTATGGATGATGTACATAATTATAATAGTAGAATCAACCCATTAACTAAAACAGCTCTAAATGAATATCTACTTGTACAGGGCTTAATGGATTAATTAATGATTAAAAATAATTATGATACCGTATTTAGCCTATAGTTTTTGGGAAGGCAAAAATATATCTTGGTTTCATTGTTATACTGTTCTCTCATTGCGTAAGTATAATCCTACAATACCCATAAAAATATATACATCATTTGACTGTGGTGCAAATTCATGGAAATCAGGTGAGCATTCATTACAGATTGAAAACAGGGTTGATTTTAATATAATTAGGGGTATATCGGATATTGAAATTATTAATGTGGATTTCAATGAGTATCAACTTTCAAATAGTTTATCGCCAGTTTATAAGGCCGATTTTATTAGAATTATGAAAGGTAAAGAGCATGGTGGGCTTTGGTTTGATATGGATGTTCTTTTTATTGCATCTATACCATCAGAGATATTTAATAATAGCTTTGATATTGTATGCTTTAATTATACACAACGAGTTATTAAGAAAGATGAGATGGAGGCATCAATGATTGATATGGATGTAATACCTACAGGTATTATAGCAATATCACCAAATTCAGATACAATTAATAAACTAGCATCAAAATTAATTGAAATAACAAAGGCAGTTGCGTTAGATGGGTATCAGATTATTGGTCCAGATTTATGGAAATCATGTATGAAAATAGCGCTTAATATTCATTTTAGAGATGGTAAAGAGGTATATCCATATATTTGGATGAATATAGACGACCTGTATAATAGTTGTAATGATTATTGTAAAAGTTTTACCTGGGCTATTCATTGGTACAATGGTGCAGATGAGACAAAACAAGCAATTAACAGTTACAGTCTTGAAAATCTACATGATATGAATTCTGTTTTTGGGCATTATTTACGTAAAGTATTAGCTTAGATTTTTTTATTATAATAAGAATACATATTAATTGTAGTATCAATAATTATATTATTTAATTACAATTATAGATTTTAGTCTGTCTTTATAAAGTAATCCTTCAAGCACTCGATAATCTGGGAAGCAGTTGTACCATTACCAAGCCAGTCGGCATCTGGCTGTGGCTTACTGTCTAGCCATGCCCAGACAGCAGCCCATTTTGACTCGTCATCGAGAGGGAGATGCTTACTGCAGTTTGCAGCGTATGACTGGGGGCGCTCCGTAAAATCACGAGGTACAATAACAGGAGTGTCGAGTAGTGCAGGCTCCTCTTGGCCGGTACCCGAGTCACTAATAATGAAGGGGCTATTGTAAACGGTGGTTAGATATTCCTTGAATCCCATAAGAGGTATCATCTCAATTGTGCCAATATCTAGATTTTCATTAGCGATGGTATCTGCAAGGCGCTTGAAATAAAGCATCTTAACGGGAAGATTGTATCTGCAACTGGCCTCATTAGCAAAACGGAAAATCGCCTTCAGTCGTTCAGGATATTTTGTGTTCTCAGGTCGATGAATATCCAGAAGAATCTGCGTTGCCTTTTTTGGCTCAGAAGCCACAATCGGCATGAAAAGACGCAAGGGCTCAACAATCGTATTGCCAACTACATGCACATTTTCGGTAATACCCTCAGCCGCCAACTGCGCCTTATAATCATCGTGGTACACAAAAAGGATATCAGAGCAATGATCGCATACGATTCGGTTAATCTCCTCCAACATTCGCTTATCATAGGAACGCATACCTGCTTCAATATGTGCAATCTTATATCCCTCTTTCTTTAAAGGTAATGACACTGCAGCAGTATTAGCATCTCCCAGGAAAACAATTAGGTCTGGTTGAATATTCTGCTCCTTAAAAAGACGTGGGACAGCGGTTGAAAGATAGCTCAGTTGCTCATAATGATTTGAGGCATTTGCACCCGTTGCCAAAACATAATCTGGTTTACGAATATTCAGCTGTTCAAAAAAAATATCACTTAGCGCATTATCATAATGTTGCCCAGTATGTACAAGAATATGATTAAAGTTAGCATCCAGTTCCCTAAACACCTGACTCATACGAATAAAATCAGGGCGAATACCAGTAATTGTCACAATTGTTTTCAACATCTCTAACAATTACAATAAATGTATTTTAAGCTATTATTATGAATTGAACTCCTCAAGCAGATCAAGTTTGCTATCAAACTCATCCATATTAATTGTTAAATCAACATATTTTTTGTATTTATCATAATACAATTTCTTTAGTTCAAATATAACCTGATTTATTTCAGTATTTAGTCCCCATTCAGTAATTGAACTCTCATGATATTGATGAATACCAACAAGTTCTTTTTCACCTACATGTATATTAATAATATTAATATTAGCTGCAATTATTTTTAGTAGAAAGTCATCATCATCATAAGAAAATCCAAATGTATAATCATAGCTGAACTCACAGTTTATTTTCTTAAATGTATCTATTGATAATGCTGTTAGAAAATGAAGATTCTTCTTATTATCAATTGATTGATACCAACTATTATATATGTTTAACTGCGCTATGTTTTGATAGTTAAATTCTGAATTGTATAATGTTAAATTACTTGCCATGTCTTGTACTGAAATAACATCATATACATAATAACCGTTATCAGCCTCTTTTACTCTCTGAGCTACATCAGCCAAGATGTCACCTACATGTACAACCTCGGCGTTCTGTATAACAATCTTATTACCTTTAATATATTTGAAACCAATATTGTAGTTAATAACAGGATTTATCCATGTTTTTTTTTCGGGTATAATCTCAATAAAAGTAATATATAGAGGGAGTTTACTCAACTCAGATATTTCACATGGAGATCGTTTACTATCATCAACTAAAATAACCTGTACATTTTTAATAGATGATGCTGCAATCTTCTGTAATGTAAAATAGGTTTGCATGGCTCGATTAGATGCGGTCATAACTATAGAGATACAATTATCATCTATAGTATTATTTTTAATTGTTGATAAACGGTAAAATAATCCAGACTCCTTTATCTGCTCTTTAAGAACATTAACATACTCTTTCTTATCAATTAGCGTATTCATATTTATTTATATCTCATGTTAGAATGTTTAGGTACACATCTTCTTATTCTATTTTATATTTGTATTTCTATTCAAGCAACGTGAATGACTTAACATCGCAAATCTGTGTTTGAAGTGGTGGTATCTGCATAATTATATTGGTACACCACTCTGTATTTAGAGTTTTATTTATCGGTTGAAATGTGTTCTCTGCAACAATTGTTAGGTCTTGACGGTCAAAAGTAAATGCTATCATCTGTGCCATGTCATACTTACTGTGCTGCTCGGGGCTGAAGATATGCCGCACACCAATCCAGAAATGGTCATTCTCAATCATAAACCAAACCATCTTTGCAAACTGTAAACATGTTATACCGTTCCACCAGTGATTTGTATAACCCCTAATCGTTGCACCATGCGGTTGCTGCAAAATCCATTCCATAAATGACTTCTGGTTTTGTAGTTCACGACCAATAATTGATGTCCTAATAACTGTACATGTGGTTGGCTCTCCTGCAGATTTACTCTCACCATAAGGGTTTGTCTCAGTGTGCGGGTCGCTCTCTTTGTATTCACCCACAGAGAGACCATCATATACACAATCGGTTGTTGGATGAATCATGTTGGCGCCAAACTTTTTAGCAAGGGCGGCAAGTGTTAGTGGGAACTGCGTATTAATCAGGTCATAGTCGGTGTCAAAATGTGCACGTTGAGGAATCTGTCCAATACAGTTAATAATAAGTGTGTCATGGTTACATTTATGGTTGGTAAGAATAGACTCAAGCTCATCTAGAGACTTAGTACTGGTAAGGCGAAAAGTAGGGCAAATCATGGGAATCTTACCCTTAAGATAGCTATAGATGTAGCGTCCAAGCATACCTGTACGGCCGAACAGAATTACACGCTGAATCATTTACCTAATAATTGTCAGCGCCCTTTAATCTTGCGTGTATATAGATGGAACTACAATATCCAAGAAACGAAATTTTTATACAGGAGGATTATAATGGTAATTTTCTACCCTTACAGGGTTTATTAAGAGATATTATGGTTCAGACACCTTATGCAGTAAGATATACTATTACCGAGCCCGGTCAGCATAATCCAGTAGTTGTATTATTAGCCACACGCAATAATGATAATACATATAGCCTACAAGTTATTGAGAGACCAGATGGTAATCAGGGCGAGGATCTGATGCAGTTCGAAGAAGCTAATATTCTAGCTGTGGATCTTAAAGACAAAATGGACAGAATATATGACAGATACATTGGTATGGATGGCGGGGGTAAACGCCGTCGCCGGCGACGTACGCACAAAAAACTGAACAGGCGCCGACGCCGTTCTTTAAGGCACCGTAAAGCCAGATGAGTACCTGCCGTGTTCGCCGTATTATTGACTATCTCAACACCGAGACCAGGATGCAGTTGAAGAAGCTGCTTCCTAAGGGTGTTGCAACCGATGCCACAATTAAGGAGATTGGGAATGTAAAATATCCTAGTGCTCTACTAAATGTATTACCCAAGGAAGAGGCATATGCTTCCCTCGGTAATATTACTGAAGCCATGCTGCGTAGGCCGGCCGAGACTATTTCGCTCGAGACCCTTCTCGAGCAGACCGCTCTCGAGTATCCTGAGCTGAGTGAGAGCGACCGAGCCAAAGTCACAAAATCTGTAACAACCGAGCCCTATCTCGAGCGCTTGCGGCGTACTCGAGAAAAGTTGGAGGCCAGTTTCCAGGGTCCCTGTGTATATGAGCCAACCGTTGTTCGTGAGGGAGTTGAAGGTCATCCTGATATTAAGACTATGAGACAGGTTTATGAAATTAAACTTACAGGACAAGTAAAGGAGAATTGGCTCGGCTTCGTATTCCAGGCCTTCGCCTATGCAGCAATCTGCCCCAAGGTGCGTGAGGTGAATATTGTACTACCATTACAGGATTTGGTCTGGACATACGATGTTAGTAACTGGACAAATAGGGATGCCTATTGGGGCTTGATGAATAAGTTGTCTGAGGAGATTCGCACTGTTGGTGTTACTAATAAGATTGCCGCTGCGCTTATGTGTGACCAGTACTGTATTGGTTGCCATTTGCCTAAGCGTGGTGGTAGCTTCGCTACTAGTATTGCTCACATTCAGGATGGCAGCCGTGGGTGGCAGCTGTTCCTCAGCAGTAACATGACCTCAAAAGTCTCAATGAAGCCTGAGGACATTAAGGCAACTCGGGCGCATATTGACCGCACTGGTGCCAAAATCTACATTCACAGTCCCTATATTATTAATTTGTGCGCTGTGCCAGGTGAGAAGGATGATTATCACACCGGTTGTTTGTGTGCTACTCTGGATGCAGCCGTCGCCATGGGTTGTAAAGGTGTGGTAGTACATGTAGGGAAGTCTACAACCCAGGATTTATCTGTTGCGTTAGAGAATATGAAGGTGAATATTCAGCGTGCCCTTGCCTCGGCAACCCCTGAATGTCCTATTCTTCTTGAGACCCCTGCAGGTCAAGGGACGGAGACACTTAAGACATATGAGGAGTTTGTTGGACTTGTGAAGGAGATTAACGACCCTCGTCTCCGTATCTGTGTAGATACCTGCCACGTCTTTGCCTGTGGCCATGCTCCATTAGAGTATGTTGAGAGGATGCTCAAGGAAGATGCGGATCTGCTGAAACTCATTCACTTCAACGACTCGTTAGGTGAATGTGGCTCATGTGTTGACCGTCATGCCGATATTGGACTTGGGAAAGTTGGTATCCAGGTTCTTGAGAAAATCGCTGCTGCTGCATATGCAGCTAATGTACCTTGTGTCATTGAGTATTAATTATCAGTAATAACCTTAACCGTATCTATAGTATATTCCGCCCTGGCAGCCCGTCTTTTTTCCCTACATTTAATGTAAATAACGGCAGTAGTCGCAATGGCGGCCGCAGGTAGTATTATACCCAGCAGCCAACCTAATTGTTCATCATTCATGAATACTATTAGGTATTGTTTCTTGAGTATTTAGGTTATTCCAAATAATTTTTGGTGGCGCAGGCCAACTCGAGTATTCTCGAGCAGCGGTGGTTGGTTTCGGGAGCGCAAGGAGAGCGTTGAGGGCATCAAGGCGCCGCTCTAAGGGTCGCATGTGTGCTCGAGCACGCACTCTCGAGAGCGACTTCCAGCGCCACTCGAACTGTAGTGCCGCCTGTTTATCGGGGAATCCTTGTACATAACAAACCCTTCTCCATGTAAGACCGGCGCCTACTCGAGCACCTGTTGCCCTTGCGCCACCAGACAACTCCTTATTGTGTTGTCTCAAACGCCGGTCAGGGTCTATAGTAGCACCAACATATGTTGCCTCATCGTTATTAGTGATTAAAAGATAAACATACCATGGCCGCTCTATAGTTATATGGAGGGCTGCCTCATCCCCCTCTTCATCGACCGTAATATTGGTAATATTAACCTGTGCGTCCTCTTCCATTATAGCTAATAGTGCGCTCGCTTTTTAACTGTTCATTTCTAAAAATACAATTAGAGAAATGAGCTGTAACACACGATATTGGCATAATATGGCCGCTGCCCAGAAAGACCGTATCTGTAACCCGGCTGCGGCTGCTAGGCAGGATAAGGCTTTAAAAGACCTAATTGCCGCCAGAAGTCAACAGGATGCTGCATGGAGTTTCAAACCGGTAGACGAGGCAAGCACCACTCAAACGGTACTTCATCCGACCACATTATCGACCGCTTTGCAGCAATCTCATCAAAATGCCAGCCATCCACGGGAACTTCATTAAATGGTGGCCTCCGCCAAACACGACCGTCGATAGCATCTTTAATAGAACTTGAGCCCATCTGTAGGAAAAAGGCCTCACCACCTCCAAAACTCGGTACATGTACTCTGTAAGGCTGTACAGTCTCATTACGACCAGTATATCTCATTGCCTCAGAGAAGGCAAGATAAGCCGCATTCATAGTCTGCCAACGATTAGGGATAAACATCCCAACATATACTGTCATACTACCATAACGACGCAGCAGTCTCATACAGTTCAGCATCAGATTACCCCAATGAACTACCTCAGCATCACTGGCACCGAGAGAGAGGTCAGTCAAGTCAACAATAATGGAATCGTATTGCTGGGTGGTAGCAGCAGTCCATGCCCATGCATCTTCGTGATAGATGTGGGCACGTGGGTCAAGATGAGCGTCACCGTGCCATGACCGCAAACGTCGTTTACAAAGCTCTACAAACATCTGGTCATAATCTACCATGTCTACATGTTCAACATCTGGCCATGATAGAACCTGTCGCAATGTACAGATCTCTCCACCACCGAGAATCAGAACACGCTTGGCAATACCATTAAGGGTTGCAAGGGCAGGTCGACAGAGAGCCTGGTGATAGAAGAGTTGGTCGGCCTCAGTGCTCTGAATCTCTCCATCAATGAAAACCGCCTTGCCAAAGTCTGGTGTCTCAATAATCTGTACTGCGCCACATTTCGTGTTGATTCGCACTGCTGTACGACCCTCTAGATTCCAAACCCGTGTATATGATGCCTCATTAGCATCTCTCTCTTCATATTCTAATGGCTTCTGATACTGCATTATTATATTACTTACGGTTACGACGCTTAAGTGTTTTTCTTCCGCCCGATAAACCCTTTGCCTTTCTATAATTAAATGTCCGTTTACTGAAAATAATTGGCTCCCCCCTTTTTCTGACCGTCTTCTTCTTTCCCTTTTTATTGGTAATTTCCTCTGTGGTATTGTTTTCTCGGCTAACCTGAGAGTTTAATGTTCTATTGCCACCAAAAGGGGTATCAGCAAACTCATCAAACTCCACCTTGGGAATCAATGAATTGTAATGACTTTCATCAATATTGTCAACCATTAAAACCGGCATTTGATTCTCAATAATTGGGAAGGTTTGATTAGGGGCGAACTTATTAAGTGATGCAACTTTGAGAACAATATTTTTTCTATTGATTAGATTCTTAATAATTTCAACATCAAATTGACTTGCATAAGTTGACTTTGATACTATGGTTTTTGCAAGAATATCCCTAAAGTTTTTAAGAGTTAATTGCACAACAGGTGTCTTTGTAAAAAAATCGGCTATTTGACGATTCATTGACTCAATGATTGCTTGATATGCACTTGGAACAATATTATTGTTGTTTGCGATTTGTAAAAGAAGTTTACTCTCTTTTGATAGTTCACTATTAAACTCTGTACATAAATGTCCAGTAATTAGGGTATAAAAACTATTTACTGCAGTATCGCATATTTCATTAATAGATTCGTCTGCATGGGTTCCCAAAATACCTTTAGAAAGCTCTTTGCGCATAAATGTAACTGCAACCTCTTCCAGCAATAAGGTGTCTTTAGTATATCCAAATGCCTGTAAAACTGTGAGTAATAATGAATTAGTTGAGGCAAACTCAGGTAAGAGTTGTCTCTTAATTATATCTCTTTCAATTGGGTACATAAATGCAGATGTGTATAATGCACGGTAAAAACAACTACCATCTCCAATAACATTAATACGAACATGGTCTACGTCACCTGTATTCTGATATTCTGTGTTACCTGGCGCAGCTACAGCACTGTTCTTGCTCGAGGACTTGATTGAGGACTTTGAAGACTTGCTTGAGGACTTGCTTGAGGACTTGATTGAGGACTTGCTTGAGGACTTTGAGGACTTGCTTGAGGAGTTTGAGGACTTGCTTGAGGACTTGCTTGAGGACTTGCTTGAGGACTTTGAGGACTTGCTTGAGGACTTTGAGGACTTGCTTGACGGCTTGCTCGAGGACTCATCGTTTGTAGTATTAAAATTATAATCAGCATAAGGGAAATTATTATCATCATCGCCACTTTTACTGTTAGATCCACTCTTGGATTCACTACCTGTATTTGAATCAGATGTGTAGTATTTTATAGGCATATCTAATGCAATCTAATAGTACCTGGAATTATTTAAAGACTGTGTATAATATTTTATCCAAAAATTTGAGTTGCGGAGGCACCCTAAGGACTTAACACAACTATTCATAGATAAGCCAAATGCCATTCGGATTTAATAAGCCAGCTTCCGACGTAGAGTCCATTATTGGGATTCAATTCGGAATCTTCAGCCCGGAAGAGATTGAACG
>JACCDO010494595.1_pt1 | contig 15099 bp, 14 predicted proteins | sample 7446101 | NCBI WGS metagenome assembly JACCDO01 (sample SAMN15323440, study PRJNA562643) | freshwater metagenome | isolation source: river surface water | place: USA:Blue River Watershed | collected 2017-08-16
CACTCACTCACTCACTCACTCACTCACTCACTAACTCACTCACTTGCTTATGACTCGCTTATTCTTGTAGGTTATGGTGTTCCGGCGATCGTCGTTGCCAAATTTATACTCGTCAATCGGCGAACACAAACTGGTAGAAGGCTTGGCGTTTGACAGCCGATTGCCGTATCCAACATTGCCACAATTTTATACCACCACGGAGCTAGCAGATGAAAATGTTTCGCCTATCGGTAACTGCTGTATTACTTGCTTACTGACGCAGTGAAATCTCACTTATTCGCTTGTAGGTACCACCAATTTTGAAATTATGTATAAAGAATTATTTGAAACGGCAGCAAAAATAATAAAAACTGAATTTGGAATAAGTTTATTTGGTTTTGATGTCATCATTAGCGACGATAATGAGACTGATCATGTATGCCCACTCACTCACTCACTCACTCACTCATACTCACTCACTCACTCACTTACTCACTCCCCTATTAATTGCAGGTATGCGGATTACAGATAATAGATGTCAATTACTTCCCATCGTTCAAAGAAGTGAGAGATTTCCCCGAGAGATTACGAAAATTTTTATTTACAAAATGTATAAAGAAATGATTACACCACTTTCAATCTTAACAACTGATAACAAAGACAAGGAGTTATTCACTCACTCACTCACTCACTCACTCACTCTTTCATTTGGTGCAGCGATCTTTATCTTCTTAGAATGAATCTTCTCAGTATAAAATATGCTGCGCCTGTAGCCGCACCAGTTAAATGGGCCATGTGACCAACAGTTGAGTACGGATCAAACAAACCCACGATGTCGTTACCTAGCCTGTAATCGTGTAAGTGAGTGAGTGAGTGAGTGAGTGAGTGAGTGAGTGAGTGGGTGAGGGAGTGAGTACCATATGCATGCAAAAATAGGAGTTGGTATACCAATTGGAATCGGAAAGATCATTATTCTGTTGTAAGGAAATAGCAACACCGATAAAGCCAAGATAGAATTTACGCAACCTAGTTATCGCGAAAGTAAGTAAGTGAGTAAGTGAGTGAGTGAGTGAGTGAGTGAGTGAGTAGTAAAAGGAGAAACATACCAGAAGCGCCTAAAAATACAGAATTGGAAGAATGCTTTTTTTCATATATACTAACACCAGATGACACAAACCCCGCGGTTGTGTACAAACCAAGGAACGACCGAGCACCTAAGAGTGAAAAATGATTGAGTAATAAGTTAGTGAGTGGATGATTGAGTGAATACCAATCGCTCTAACAACCGGTGAACCAAAGAAAAATAAGCCAACCATATTTGATAATAAATGCATAAATGAAGTGTGCGAGTATGTGCATGTGATGGTGGTGTATAAATTGTGCAGATTCAGATTCTTGTTGAACAGCAAGAAGTTGCGATTCATGAATCGTTGCAGATCGCGGTCAGACTTTGCGCCCTGCCACGCGATATAAACAACTGTGTTTGCTGCCAGTATACTAGCTATAACCGGGTGAAATGTACTCTTTAAGTGAACGAGTTAGTAAGTAAGCAAGTAAGTGCATGAATATACTAACACACCTCAGATGGCATTGGTATAAACGTGCGACGCGAAATATGTTGAAATCTTTCTTTCGCCACCACCAACTTTTGCCTGAAACGCATCATTTTGCTCAAAAATTAAGCCGTTACTAGCTCTACAAACCGTGAAAAGTCGCTTCAAACCTGCACTCTCTAAAATTATATTTTTATTTTTAAGTTTTTTTGTTTTTTGCACCGGTACTTCTAATCCCTATTTCAGGTTCCATAATTTTTTGGAAGAAGATATTTTTTAATTTGAAGTTGGAAAGCGTGCAACACACGGTGATTAGCTGAAGCATGGTCGAAGAGGCGGAGGTTATCTCAATTACTGCGGCGGCAACAGTTCCCGTGCATAAAATCAAGAATTTAGACAAAGTAATACCTGGTATTTCACATATTCATTTTCCAATTCCAATTACTCTCTTACTTACTTATTCACTTCATTACGTATTTGTTTACTTAATCTTTCTCTGACTAACTTTCTTCTTCCTTATTTTAGACGGCGTAGTTGCACAAAACGAAGCAACTCCATTTATACCACAAAAAGCTGTTGAATCAGTTGACCATGTTAATTTTAATGATACTGAAATTAATCCTGAAGACATAATTCAGGTGCACCGATCATTTCATGGTATACAAACGGGACTTCTTACTGACTACGATGGTGATAGGTACTGCTTATACACATTTTGTATTTATCAGCTTGCTAATAACTCACTCATTATTAGTAATAGTGGTAACATCGATTTTAGAGATCCTAATGGTCCACAAAGAACTCCAAAAAGTGAAGATGGAACTTGCAATGTAGTATTAACTTGTTTGGCGGATGTTTTTTCTCTCAAATATTACTTTAAATAATAATTAGCAGAACGAAGGAAGTATGAAATGTATCTTAGTGTATTACATTGTGAACATTAACTTAAGTAAATGAACTTAGTATCATCGTATTAAAGCGCAATTATCATTATTTCTTCTTCTTCTCCTTGCTTATTTATTTGAAACTCTTCTTGGCACTTGTCTCTCCAAGTGGTGATCCAGTAGCTGCGAGTAATTCAGCAGATTTAACTTGTCGTATTTCTTGCTTGATACCATGGTTATCACCGTGAGTCATGATTGATTTACAGAAGACACCTGAGTGAGTAAGTTAATAATAACGAATACATATCTTAGTGATGGAGAGCACATACCGCGAGTAAAATAATAGAATGTCCATGCTGCGTGACCAACACCAACACCATCAAAAAATAATGATACAACTCCAACAGTGTATGATCCAGGCATATTCATGAATCTTAACGGATACTCTTGAGCTAGTAGTTCGGGCATTAATTGACCGAATGCCAACACAGTTAACACACCTATTAATCCAGATTTTACCACAATATAAAATAACACTGGGTTGTATCCGGTTGATTCCCAGTGGTAAAACGTAGTGATTTGTGCTAATACAAAGCCAGTTAGTACTGTACAAAACTGTCTACCGATAATAAATCGCTTGACATTATCAGGGCGATTAATTATTTCATGCAACATGTAAGCACGAGGGTAGCATTGCTTCCATGTTTCTTTATCCCAATATTGTGTAGCGACAATAGCTATCATTAACCCTTCAAGATAGAATAGAATGGTTAATACCAAAAAAAATATAAAGTATGTGGCAGCAATTGGGGTTGGCAACACATACGCACCCTTGGCGATACCATATAATATCAAGAACACTGCTCCTAGTGTAGCGAATGTAGACCATAGGTACTTGATATAGTCGAAAATGCTAGATGTAATAAACGGTTAGTGAGTAAGTAGCCAATTGATGTAGCTATTCTAGGCGTTTACCTGTTAGGAACTTGCTCATCAAAACTGGCCGAGACTGGTACATAGTCAGGACCTCTGTTCAATGCCGTTGGAGACATTGGTTCATTGGTACCATTTTCAACGAGTACTATTGTATTGCATGTAAACTAATAAGTAATTTGTTATTAAACGTGTGATAGTAAGCCATTACCTGTATCTGGAGAAGTATCAAGTGTTGCCCTGGCTTGACGCACAGTGCGACAACATAAAAATGACATTGAATGATATAAAAACCAACTGAAATTACAAACACCAATCCATTCAGTGAATAACGAGAGACGAATGACAGCTTCACAACCATGTAAATTCAAAAATGGTAATGTGAATTCTTCTACGTAAATTTGACTTACTAATTGACCGAATGTTAGTACTATAGCCAAGCCAGGTAAGCCTGTTTGTACTAACAATACCACTAAAATCGATGGCATACCCAGGAAATCGGGTGGAATACCTGAACAAACAAAGAAATGAATAAGCGCGGCAATGAATATAGATAATGCAAGTGGAAGGGATCGTACCAGGAAATGAAGTTAACTGAGCGATCAAGAATACCACGAAGATGACAAAAAATTGTCTTCCGACTAAAAATTTCTTCACTTTTTGTGGAGTATCAACTAGTTTCCAGCAATTGTAAGCTTTTGGAAATGTTTCTTTATATCTATTTAACAAATTGAATATTGATTAGTAATTAGAAAAGTGTAAGTAAGAAAATAAGTAAATAAGTAAGTAGTTATGTGTTTTAGAATGAAACTTACTTATTCATATCCCATTTCTCAACAGCTACACATGCATAGTGCAATGCCTCAACATATGCTAGAAGGATTAAAGCGAGGAATAGCAATATGAAGCTTACTGCGGGATGAGTCTCAAGAACACACCTATATATTTTTGTTATATTAGTGAGTGCTTGAAGTATGTACGGATAAATAAAATATAGTCATACCATTGAGATGAAATCCCAGTAAATGCAACCAAAATTAACAAGAAACAAATACATGAACTGTAAAATAGCTTGCATCGTTCCCATAAAATGTTAAAAAATGAAGTATTTTCTGGAACAACTACTGGTTCATGGTTGTTTTTACTGGACATTATGTCCTCTAATAGGCGAGATAGTGAGTAAATGCACATATACAACTATGACAATTCGATTTATTATAAGAGTGTAAATGAAAATACGAAATGGATGACTAAGTCATGAAATATGAACAATGAAACACTAAGATAGGTAGAGATTGCGTACGAATGGATGCATGTACCTGGTAAGCTCAACGCGATATTTTTCTTTGCGGCCATTTGCTCCGTTTTGGTTGCTTGTTTACCTTTGATTCACTCTTTATTTGTGTTTTTTAGTCGACACTCCAAAAGAGCCCAGGAAACCCCAGTGTCGAAGGGATTAGTGTGGCAGTGGAAAGAAAATAGTAATAAATATTGAATTAATGTGAAAATATGACGTGGTAGAGATTTATTTAACCTAAAAACGCTTTGTGTATGTTTAATAATTAAAACGTTTTATTTCTTATTTCTTCTTAATCACATCATTAAAAGTATTATCCATAACAACGTTCAATTTAAATGAGTAAACGAATTAACGAGTAAGTGCGCGAGTAAGTGATCTTATTATCGAGCTAGTAATTGAATGTGTAACATCTTTCGATTTCTTCCGGAATCCGGTGAAGTACCGGTATTGGTTAGGGAAAAACGAAAGAGCAAAAAACTAGGTAGTAGAAAACAGTAGATCAGCTTGAAAATGTTGGCCAAAGTCGTCGCTGGAAGCGTCCGCAGAGGTGAGTACTGGCTGATACAAGACGCTCAATGCAAATATTTGCTGCCTACTCACTCGCTCACTCACTCACTCACTCACACTCACTCACTTACTCAATAACACACTCACTCACTCTCTACTCACGCCCCCGCTTACTTGAAAGCACACAATTAATTTTATTCTATTCTTCCATTTTACTGGTTTATTTCGCGAATTGCTCACTTTTTCGTTCATTTGTTTGTTTACTTACTCGATCAATATTAACTCACTCATTTGTTGTACTCGCCCGTGTTCTCTTACATTTACCTAATTATTTCATATAACATCACCAACTCCCTTATCCATTCACTCATTCATTGCATTACTATAGGGGTTGTATTAAACGCAGCTAGATCATTCGGTGCTGCTGCACCATCAACTGGTAAAACTGATGGAAAGATAGAAGTTAGAATACCAAAATTATTTGATACACTTGAATGGGTACTAGAGGCACCATTAGGTATATAATTACTAACTCATATATCTTTTCATGTTCTCATTTATTTTTACTTAGGCGTCCATCAATTTGATGAACCACCTATTGTTGTTGAAATTGAACATTTAACTAACTTGAAGACTGGGGTAGAATACGAATTAACTCAAATTTCTGGTTTTGAGGAGACCAAAGCCGACGATCACCACGACGATCACCACGGACACGGACACGGACACGGACATCATTAATTATAAATGTATGTGTAAATAAACTTTCTATCACTTAGTTATCATCTTTTTGGTCTTAACATCGAGGATTTTGCTATTACACATATACTAGTAGGGAAAATGAGTAACATCGTTAATGACAGAATGTGTTTGTTGCGAAAACTACATTATTATTACAATTGAGATATAAGAATTGCTATGTTACTACTTGTGAGCATATCCTTAACACTAATATTTAACTCTTCACTTAAATTATATACCGTCTGGATACTCTGTAGTAAGTGAGTGAGTGAGTGAGTATGAGTCATATAAAATGATTAATGAGTCCATACCTGAGGTGTTATACTGTTGTATGTGACACTTAATATATAAATACTATTGGTTATTCTAGCAATTTTTTTCCTTTCATCTATTAAAATCTGGGTATTAGCATGACGCTGTTTTAATGATTGTAATGTTTCCGCAAGAGGTACAGTATCATCATCACCTTGACGAGTAATTTAGAATGAGCGATTGAGCATGAGTAAGTATTAGTGAGTGAGTACCAGTGCCTGCTTGAACCTTCCATTCTTCTGGAATTGATCGAGTTATCCATATATAACCATTTTTACCGAGAATAATATCAATACCAATCGGCAACGATATATAGTGCTGTGGTAGACGCTTCACAAGTATCGATGGTACAATAATTAATTGACCATTTTCTAATTTACCATATTTTAAACTACGTGTATGTAGTGATACAACCCCATCGCTAGATATATTTTGTATTTCTGCAGAAATTAAATCGTTTTCTTTGAATAAAGTCTTCATTTGTAATTGATCTTCGTATGTACGAACTCGTTGAACACCACCAGGTAAATTCACTGATGATAATTGTAAAACACAGTCTTTGTTTGAACCAATATCAGCTTTCCATCGTTTACTGAATAAGCAAGTGGGTAAGTAAGTGAGTGAGTGGTAAAGTAAATAAAGAGGCTATTAATATAATCATACCTTTCTACATATGTTATTCTACCTACAACTAAATCCCCCATTTCACCAATAAATCTAGATTTTAATGGTTTAACAGATATTAATTTATTTACTCTTTCCATTTGCCCCGCCACACAAGCAATTAACTCCTCGCCTTCGATGTACGTACCATGACCACGTAAATATCCTTGTTCACTTGTTATTCCCTCGCCGGGCACCATGGAATCACTCTGGTGACTTATAAAATCTGACATTTTACGTCACTATTTGCTTGAACAACAAGCAGAAGCTAGTTCAGCGAAGCCTAGCCACGAACAATAATCAATCGATTCTGGTGGTGTTGATGAAATCGATTCGCCTCGCTACTACTTCCTTTTTCCTTTTATCATAAAATAGGGATTAGTAACCTTATCGTAGAAATGAAATAGTATTCATACGGTTAGCTTTAAGCTCAGTTTGTGTGAGAACTAATCATAGTTTATCATAATTAATCTTAAAATTCATTACATTGTCTAAATAAACAATATTTAATTTTATAATTTTAACAAAGACTACTTCAGAAGCTACGCCTTGTATATTGTTTGATATTTTGGTTGTTTTAATCTAATAAAATGGTTATATTTCATCATTTTTAACATTTTATAAAAATGGTATCTTTTCACTAGTCGGACTCCTTGCGGGACAACGAGACACAGACATCAGAAAATCGATTTCTAATCGTTTTTTGAGCTAAAATCAGCTCAAATTACAGTCTAAATGGAGTTTCTACAGAACAAAAATGCGTTCACGCCACACTTCATCAGCTCGATCCTACAGTCTGTCGAGCACCGCTTCATCTACGTCATGGAGTGCGAGACGAGGCAGTACGACGAAAATGGTGAGATTATTGCGATATTTACTAAATTAAATCATTTAATTTAATTAAGAAATTGATTTTTACTTATTTGATTTATGTTATTTGCTTACTTATTTGTATTATTTAGCGTTGCGAAGTGGTCAAGTGAAGCAAAAATATACACCACCTAGATTTTCTATTGCAGCTGGTCCTGCGGGTCCAATTCGAGATCCAAGAACTGTTAATGTTCAAGAATTAGTGCCTGGTACTCACTCACGCACTTTCTGGCCGTTAAAAATAATATACTTACTAATCAATTTATTCATTTATAGCAAATGTCTTCGAAGTACCAGAAAATTGGGAAAGGCTTCATCAATACGTTTACTTATTACTCACATCTACTGATGAACATGGTTGGCAATATCGATCAGGTAGCCTTCATTTATCAACATAATTTTACGAACTCGTTGATTTATTCGTCAAATTCGTTTATAGACTGGTCTCATGGTGTATTAGATCCACAGGAAGAACAATGGGTTCCCGAAAATAGAGAGGGTCTCGATGTAAGACGACGTATTTGGTTCATTACTCTTAGTGCAAAGGATGAAGCTACTAAGTGCAGACAAATTTTAACTGAAGCTATAAGAAGACATCCTAGAGGAATTATAATGCGCGGTGAATTGTCTAGAATGGAAAAGGGTATGCTTCCCTTACTCACACATCTACCCATTTACTCGCTCACTCACTCACCTTTATCAATAAATAGGCGCCATTGGTCTAACTTCATGGACCAAGCGTCATGTGGTTTTAAAAGATGACCGTTTAGAGTTTTACACCACCGATAAAATGGACAAACGTGTTGGTTCTGAATACTACATTAAAGATTGTCTGTGTAAAATGCTTTTCGGTTCACAATGCCCTGATAGACAATATGCCTTTTCAGTTCGAAGTACTGACTCCTCCATCGGGATTTTATTAGATGCTAATAACCGTGAGATGAGAAGACGCTGGGTGGTAGCAATATCATATCAGCTGGCAATATTACATCGCGAATTAAGCTTTCCTGCGTTTGATTATGGTCCACCAACAGGCGATGATGCACTTGATCGTGTATTAACCTGTGGCGAGCTAGCAAAGCAAGGACATGTAGTTAAGAATTGGAAGAATAGATTTTTTAAATTAACACCTCGAGCATTAGAGTATTATGAAAAGGAAACGTTGAAAGGATTGATTCATATTCAAGGCGCTACATTAAAAAGCTCACCAGATTCATTAGAATTTGAAGTGCACTCAAGTGATGGTCATATGCTTGTCATGCGTGCTGATTCTGCTAAAACCCGCGATCATTGGTTAGAAACGATCAAAAAATTATTGCTGGAACAAGCCAAACGTGCTGAGACAGTGCAAGTAGTAACAGAAGCACAAATATTATATGATTTTAAAGATGAGGTTTGCTTCATAATGACATACCCACCTACTCGTTCATCTATTAACTGACTTTTTTAGGCTGCAAAGTTGCGTCAACAACAAGAAATTGAAGTAGAAAGACAACGTCTTGAAGAGGAGGAACGTGTACGAGCGGAAGAAAATGAGCGTCGATTACAAGAAGAAGAAGAGAGAAATGTCAGACTTGCATTAGAGGCTGCAAGCATTGAAACGGCCACTGATGAGTCTACAACAGTACGTGAGAGTACAGTCTTCGAGGATATTGTGACTGAGTTTCAATACGAGGAACCAGCAGTTTCTAGTACTACTGAAGCATCAACTGCAAGTGATGTCGATGCTGTCACAACCCAAATCAGTAACGCTGACGTCAGTGAATTCCAAGATATTGTTGATGATGACAGTGGATTTAGTAATGCAAATGATGAATCATCTGGTATATTGCCACCCTTCTCTTCGTACTCTTTCACCCACTCACTCATTAATTCATCTATAGGTTCTATGGTTGGTAAACGTGCTCAATTCTTAGGTAAATCTGGTTTCCAAACTGTTCGTGGTGCAACCGCTGAAATTGATACACGTCGTCAATCCACCAATGCCAGAGACATGGCCAAACGCTTTGAGTCGTTGATAAAGGACCAGACATCCGAGGTGGAGTCCAAGCCGTGGGTGGGCAAGAGATCCTCAATGATGTCCCCACCAAAGTAATCAAGGAATGAGTGAGTGAGTGAGTGGGTATATTACTTTTTATTCAATTATGTCAACAAATAAATATTACTATGTTACAAATCTACTTCGAATAAATCATTGGGATTTGGTCTTTCTACTATTTCCTATAAAATTATTTCCATGAGTAAGTGTGTGCATGGTAGCGAAGAAGGAGTATTGTTACCATATTCACATGTAAACTATTTTTCTGAGCGGAAATTATTAATTCATTTAATTTTTCACGACAAATATCAATTCTGGTAACTACCGCATCAAACTTTATTTTTTCCTTGAAATTTTCTAATATATTCACTATCACTTTAACTATTTGATCAACTTTCCGTTGCGTATTTTGATTCCTGGAAGCAGTATTAGGTGAGTAAGTGAATGAATAAGTGAGTGATTGGAGTGACGCATGGCACCTTATGATGCTGGTGCACGAGGAGATCTTGGCAACACATTGATCGATGGTACTCGTATTACTATTGCTTTGACCAGGTCCAATAAATGGTGATATCTCACGTTCCACGGCGATGATGATGTCGTCTTCAGCACAAGTAATGATTCTCTTGAACATGGTCAACAGACGGAATATCTCGTGGGATCTCTCGCGGTTCGTTATAACCGACACTAGCTCGTCTTGTAACAGAGTCCTTTTTTCTCTGGAAAATGATAATTTTTCTTGTAATAATATTAAATTCATTATTATTTTACCACTTTTATTAGAAATTGTTGACGATTCGGTGCCTATCAACGCGTATGAGTGAGTGAGTGAGTATGAGTGAGTGAGTGAGTATGAGTGAGTGAGTATGAGTGAGTGAGTATGGGTGTGTATGCATGAATGAGATAAATACCTGATGCCATACTTGAATTACTTCTACTTTCACCAATAAATGTACCACGTTTTATTAATTTAGTACTAAAAACACTATTTCTATCAACTGGTACGGTAGGAGCAGCAGCCACATAATTAAAGTTCGCCGTGCTCGGTTTAATGACAATATTTTTCTCATAATCGGCAATATTTCTGGGTGGAAACGAATTTCTTCTAGCAATACTCCGTCCAACAAACTCATGCGATTGATTACTTGTTGCTGTGGCGGTGGTCAACGTACTACCTCGAACCGTTACATCCTCGTTATTCGTACCACTTTCCTCTGTACTACTTGAGCGATTATTACTATTACATTCATTATGTGCTAAATTTGCATTTGTTTTATGTACAATATTTGATGAAGGAGGAATCAACGATGATAACGACTTGATGAAATTATGATAAAAATTATCATCGTGATTCTTAGGAATATTATCGCATTGTTCAAGGATACGAATACATATTGTTTTACAATTGGGCGAGGCAACACTCATGGATGTGAGGGTTGGGGCAGCAATAGAGATGCTTCGAGTATTTGTTATGGGACTTTGTAATGCAGAATTAGCAAAATCAACTTCACGTTCACTATCAAAACTGTTGCCGTTGACAATCGTGGTGGATGTCTTGTCATAAGCGATGAACATTATGTACTCTGTTGGTTTATTCTCTTTTTTATATTCATTGACTTCAATCCCTCGTATACTATTTAATGAGATAACATGTTTTGGCTTGGAGGTTATGGAAGGCGATGATTTACTTGCGTGTTTATGAATTAATAACAAGTTCCCGGTGATGGTAGCGATGACGTTTGTATACGCTTTAATGAAAATTCCATTATAACTCCGCAACTCAGCGATTCCTTGTGTTATTATAGTTTCTTCAGCGTCTTTTATATCAGTTTTCAGAGCCGAAACAGCCGTTGAAACAATATTAAATTCGTTTCTTAATTCTTTTTCGGTCATGTAGAGATCGAATATGTCCATGGAGTACTTGTGGACATATTTATCAATTACCGGACAGTATTTCTTATGCAATGAACTCATATATTTCTCATTTTTACTGTAAATAAGTGAACAGGAGAGTGAGTGGGTAAGATAGCAAGTGAGTGATTGAATGAGTACATATTCAACACATTGTTTATGTATGCAGTAACTGCAGTTTCCTTGTTATGAAGTAACAACAATTGATCTCTACAATAAATGGCCTTCTTCTCGTCATTCCAACTGTAATAATCTTTATCCAATTCTACATCAATTAATTCCATAGCTAAATCAGAAGGATCGTATGTAAGACCTGCAGTGGTGTGGTTAGTAAGTAAGTCAGTTACTATGTTTATGAGTGTGAGTAAGTCGGCGAATGAATTAGCGAATGAGTGATTGAAGCGTGACTTAGCAAGCAAAAGTTGGACAATTTAACCAGTAAGAGAGAAAGGAAACCAATGAGTGAATTAGTGAGTAAACAAGTGAGTGAGTGAGTGCGTGAGTAACAACCAGACGTGTTCGATGAAGTCGATGTGCTTCTGCTTTTGGTACTCATTTCCCACCTTAGACCTCGTCAAATTACGCCACCAAAGTACTCAAACCGACTAAATCAACATGTGCGATTAGGTGTAACAGTGAGGTACTTAATACCATGTGAAGTCCGGAAGTCAACAGAAGAAAGGAATTCAAGGACCGCCTTGGGAGGAGGTTGAAGAGGAAGTGCAGTTGCCGTGAGTGAGTAAGTAAGTACGAAGTAATTGAGTAAGTCAGTGAGTAAGTAAATATATAATTGCTTGTTGTGCAGGTCCGGTTACTTCAACTAGGTAGAGGTGATACCAATTCACATGTGATTGTTACATTACAAACAAAAATATTTATGATGCGATATTATTCTGGGCTTGCTGCAGCCAGTCATATTGCTTCGTTCGCCAATTATCCAAGCTGTCACGAATTAATGATAAAACATCCGTTGGTGACGAAGCGAATGACAATCGGGCTCGCACCCCATCAGCCGCACCTTTACGTTTCTCACCATAAAATAATTGAACGATTGCTATGATACCTGCTAGATGCTTTCTTAAGGCGTAAAATCCTTTTAAAAATAAATCTTCAAATTTTTTAAATCCGTCACTTTCTAAACCACCAAGTAAGTCGATATACTCACGAGTCAGTTTGAACGGCGCGTTCTCAAAGTTTAAATTAAAACCTGGTTAATAAGTAAATGAGTTAATAAATGAATGAGTGCGTATGCAAGCATAGAGAATGAACGGATACCTGGACTATCGCCGAGGATGAAACCAAAATCAATATGGATGATGCTTCCATCCTCATCGATCATGATGTTGGCGTTGTGTCGGTCTTTCACTTGCAATAAGTACGTTATCAAGCTATAACCTAATCAGTTGAATACGTAAGCATCAATAAGCAAGGGCGGAAGGGAGGGATAAGTGTACCAGCTAGTGATTTAATAAAATTATTCATGGCTTTGTGGTATAATAGCGAATAAGGCATGCCGTAAGCGAACTCGAAGTAGTCCTTCAACGACGGCATATCTGGTGACGATTTCTTAATACGGTCAATTGACTTAGCACCCTCTAAAAATTCTACTAATCCCGCCATATTACCAGTACAAATAATTTGATATGGTCGTAATGATATATCAATACCTTCAGCATTGAAAATATTTTGACAATATTCAATTAGTTGCATCGCTAACAGCTCCTTGCGTAAATCATCACCAGATTTTACTATAAAACTTTTTAATTTCCAACCTGGTAAATGGCCGAATACCGAATTACTGCGTATGAATGATTGCTTTTCTTCCCAGGTTCTTGATTTTATAAACGTCTTCCTCATCGCTAGAGGCGCATAGTTATTGTGGGATGGATTGGTCATGCCATCATGGTAGTAAGTAGGCTGTTGATTCATTGGTTGCTGCGAGTATACAGACGCATCCATTGGGTGCTGCATATTATTATAGTGCTGGTTCTGGTATTGAGGGTCGTGATTATAACTAGGTGGAGGAGGAGGAGGTGGTGGGACATTCGTGTCGTATGTGTTCCCACCTCGTAAATCTCTCAATGTTTTATCATTATCGTCTTCATTTCTAGCAAATAATTCCACGTTTTCATTTTTAATTTCCTCTTTATTATCATCGTGTTTCTTTTCTTCAATCGCATCGACGGTTGGCCCATTTGTTAACTTGCCTGACGCCATATCAAAAAATTGTCCTTGTGTATACAATTCATCCGATTTACATTCAAAATCTTGTTCTAACAACTCCACGACGACTAAATATGGGCATCGCTCCTTACTAGGCAATACTTCGCATTCATTTTCAACAAAACGTAGTATTCTTAAAACTTTCTCTTTACAATGTTGTAATGGCAAATGTAATGAATATGCTGCTGCTTGTGGACACATTTTTGCCACATGTTGAACAGGTATCGTAAAATGTCGTTGACCTAACTGCATGATGTCATTCGTACTTACTTGCTGGCCTCTAGTGAGCATGCGGTGATATAGTACATTATTAAATTGATCAATTGCAACACGAAGATGATTATTTCGTTGGTTGTAAGGGAATGATTTTAGTTCTTTGCCAATTCTAGCTAATGTTTCAAGCATGAAATTTAAATCACGATAATAATTGCTTCGTAAATAAGATGTTCGTGGTGGTATTCCTATCCCTTGAGCTGTATAAATAACGAGTTAGTAAGAGAGTATGCTGTTAAGGAAGTGATACAATGTACCTGTTACATATTCTACATTTTCGGATAATATTCGAAGCCTATCATTGCGTTGCTGTGCATTTGTGTTGTACATTACATTTCTAAGCACACTCTCCGAAGGGTTACTGCTTGCTGATTTTAATAAACCACAAACCCTAATTCCAAACGGTAAACATCCCGCACATTTTTCTATTAATAACTTTTCAAAATTTTCATACAAACCATAATCGCCACTGCTATAGGCATTATCAGCACTGCTACTGCCTGAATAAGAAGTAAACATGTAAGTGTAACTACGTCATAAATAAGTGCACGTGTTAGTGAGTGAATTATACCACATGCATTATCCCTATCAATCAATATATTACAAATTTGAGGTAAAAAAGTTTCAATTTCATCTTCTGTAAAGCTTTGAAAATCATTCAACAATTGCCACCTCGTTTTTGGTACAAATGATGCACTTGTAGGAGTATATGCAGCATACGAATTGCTGAAACCAGCGACATTATATTGATAACTACCATGATTGGTCACTGTATTATCACTAGAAACACTATCTGATACATATGATGGCGAATAACCAGTAGAATAACTATTTTGTTGATTTTGGTAGTAATTGTTATTATAATTTTTGCTGCTGAATGTGCTTAACGCCATCCATTGAATGAGGAATGGA
>JACCDO010336857.1_pt1 | contig 15097 bp, 16 predicted proteins | sample 7446101 | NCBI WGS metagenome assembly JACCDO01 (sample SAMN15323440, study PRJNA562643) | freshwater metagenome | isolation source: river surface water | place: USA:Blue River Watershed | collected 2017-08-16
GACAACATGTTCACCTTCGAAAACTTGGTCAGCGTGGACAACAAAGGTATTCAGGTGCTCATGCGTGCGGTGGAGCCAGACTTGTTGATGATGGCGTTGAAGAACGCCAGCGAAGAGTGCCAAGCGCGCTTCTTCGACAACATGTCCGAGCGTGCGCGCGGTATGTTCCGCGACGACATGGAAGCCAAAGGCCCACAACGCATGGCTGACGTCGAAGACGCGCAAAAGCAAATCATGCGCAAGGCGCGTAAGTTGTCCGATTCGGGCGAATTGATCTTGGGCGGCGCAGACTTTGTTTAATCAACCCCATCCCGCTCGGGCTGCTGTTCCTTGGCAGCCCAATGCCGGCATCGCTCACAAGCTCAGCAGCCGTGGTTATGCCACGACCCGCTGGGGCAGCGACGAGCCGGAGGATTTTGCTGAGCTTGGCTATCCAGCCAAGCCCGGCGGCTTTTCAGCGGACCACTACCAGCCCACGCGGCAACCTTTGTCTCAGCAGGCCATGGCCTCGTTGGCCTTGCTCGAAGGCGAGCACCGCAACGAAGCGTTGGGCGAAGAAAAGCCTGCATCGCAGCCCAGCACGGCCAGCAATGAGCACTTGCCCTTTGTGATGGACCAGTTCGCTGCCACACGCAAATCGAAGTTGCGTGTGAATGTGGATCCCGGTGTGTTGCAGCGTGCCCTGGCACAAGCGGAGTTGGCAGAGACCTTGAAGCTCAGTCCGATCACATCGGACGAGAAGGTGGCTGATCCCATCGTCATTCATCCGGATGTGCCTGATGAAGTGCCTTTGCTCTTGCAAGAAGTGCAAGAAGTGCAAGAAGTGCAAGAAGTGCAAGCAGCACAAGAATTGCAAGACATGTCAGCCCCCGCGTTGGACAACTCGGAGGCGGATGACGAAGCGCCGATTGCCGTGACCACCGTCGAGGAAGAGTTGATCGACACGCAAGCGTCGCCAGAGCCCGAGCTGCCCGCGGTGGTGGGCGGTGTGCCCCCAGAAGAAGTGGCGCAACGTGAGTCCGAGCAATTCGCACAGGGTTTGATTCAAGGACGCGAAGAAGGCGCCGCAGCCCTAGCCCAAGCGCTGGAACAAGCCAAAGCCGAAGCCTTGGCAGAAGGACTGGCACAAGGCAAAGCGGAAGGCCTGGCCGAGGGCATTCAGCAAGGTTTAGAACAAGGCAAGGTCGAAGGTGAGCGCACCGCGCGCGAAGCGGTGGCCACCGAGATGGCTGCGCAGCGCGTGGTGTTTGAGAATGCCGCACACGAGCTGCACGCATTGCTCAACGACTCAACGAAATTTTTTGAACCACTCAAGCGCTTGGCCTTGCACATTGCAGAACAAGTGGTGATGGGGGAATTGCAAACCTCGACCAAAGCCATGGAGCGCTTGGTTCAGCGTTGTTTGGATGAGCTCGATCATCCGGTGCAAGGCGCCGTGGTGCTGGAGTTGCACCCCGATGACAAAGCACGTTTGCAAGAACACGCCAAAGATTTGACCAAAGGCATGCGCCTCGAGGCCGTGCATGACATGCAAGCTGGCAGCGTACGCGTATTTGCCAATGACACCGTGGTGGAAGACTTGGTGGATCACCGTCTCACCGCCATGGCGCGTGCCTTGCATGTCGATGAGGCCGCCTGGCTGGCGCGCTCGGTGTTGACGCGCAAAGAGGTGGTCGAAGAAGTGGTCGAAGACATAACGGAACAACCGCCACAAGCGGAAGCAACTGACAAAGAGGAGGACGGCGATGTTCATTCCTGACGTCATCAACACCTTGTTGATGGGTTTGATTTTCATGGTCGTGATCGTCACCATTGTTCGTCCATTCGTGCTGAACATGGTGGGTCAAGCCGCCTCCAACAGTGACATGCAGAAGGCTGCGGTCGAGGCCGTTGAGCGCGAGATGATGCGCAAGGCCGAATTGTTTGAAGCCCAGCGTGCCGACAAAATCAAATACCAAATGTTGCTGCTCGAGGTGCCACAAAAACCCATTCCCAAAGCTGTTCTAGAGCCCGAACCCGAAGTGGTGCCCGAGGTTGTGCCCGAGCCGGTGGCAGAAGTCCAGCCCGAAGTGGTGGAGACACCAGCGCCCGAGGAAACCGTAGAAGCGCCCCCTGTCGAGGAAACCGCCGAGCACGCTGCTGAGGCCACTGACGAAACCGCTGCTGAAGAAACAGCGGACGATTCGGAAGAAGAAGCTTTGGGTGAAGGCGAGATTGAGATCCGCGAAGGCGAAACCCTGGCCGAGATCAAAGAGCGCATTCGCAAAGAACAACAAAAGGCCAAGAAGCCCACCATTCCGCACGAGCTGCTGAACACAGCCAATAGCTACGAAGACAAAGTGGGTGTGGTGCGCATGGTGGTGCAAACCGACCAAACCCGCGTGGCATCTGTCATTCGCGGCATGATTCAAGTTAATAAATAAAAAGCCCCTCTGATGCTCGACTTTGCCCTTGAAGTTCAAAGCAGCTTGCCCAAGCTGCGCACGCCCGAGCCGCAACGCAGCGGCACGTTGGTGCGCTTGGTGGGCTTGACGCTCGAGACGCGCGGCATCATGGCCCCCCTGGGCGCTTGCTGCGAAGTGATTGGGCAAGGCGGCCATCGCGTGGAAGCCGAGGTCGTGGGCTTCAACGACAAAACTTTGTTTTTGATGCCCTTCACAGACCCCGTCGGTGTGGGGCCGGGTGACACCGTGCGTGTCATGTCGAACTCAGGCCAAGTGCGCTTGGGCAACGAACTGCTCGGTCGCGTGATCGACGGGCGCGGTGTGCCGATTGACGGCAAACCCATGCCCAATTTGCCCGACCAGTTGAGTCTGTTGGGCTGTCCGCTCAACCCCATGGAGCGCGGACCGATTGAAGAAATTTTGGATGTGGGTGTCAAAGCCATCAATGGCGCCTTGACCATCGGTCGCGGCCAGCGCATTGGTTTGGTGGCCGGTTCTGGTGTGGGCAAGAGCGTGCTCTTGGGCATGCTGACGCGATTCACCAAAGCCGACATCGTGGTGATTGGTTTGATTGGCGAGCGCGGCCGCGAAGTGCAGGCCTTCATTCATGAATCTTTGGGCGATGAAGGTTTGGCCAAATCGGTGGTCATTGCTGCACCGGCCAACGTGTCGCCGGTGTTGCGCCTGAAGGCCACGCACATGACCCATGTGATCGCGGAATACTTCCGCGACCAAGGCAAAAACGTATTGATGCTCTGCGACAGCTTGACGCGTGTGGCCCATGCGCAGCGCGAAATCGGTTTGGCCATTGGCGAACCCCCGACTGCCAAAGGCTATCCACCTTCGGTGTTTGCGCTGTTGCCTAACTTGATTGAACGTGGTGGCGTGGGTCGCCATGGCCATGGCTCGATCACGTCGATTTACACCGTGTTGGCCGAAGGCGACGACGCGTCTGACCCCATCGTGGACATTGCGCGCGCGTCGCTCGATGGCCAAGTGATGTTGTCACGCCGTTTGGCCGACCAAGCCCATTACCCCGCGATTGATTTGAACGGTTCCATCTCGCGCGTGATGCAAGCGTTGGTGAGCTCGGATGAGTTGAAACAATCCAACAAGTTGCGCCGTCTGTGGTCCTTGTACCAACAGAACGCAGACCTGGTGCAGGTGGGGGCTTATGAAGCGGGCAGCAACCCTGAGTTGGACGAAGCGATTCGCTTGCGTGAACAGATCGTCAACTTCTTGCGGCAAGACATGGACAAGGGTGAGGACTACGCCGTCACCCGAGCGCAGCTGCAACACATGTTGTCATGAAGCCCCGCGCCGCCTGGCCGGTGTTGGCCAAAAAAGCCCAAGAGAAATGCGATGAAGCGCAGTCTGCGCTGACCAAATGTCGTGACCGTGTGAACCAGTTGCTGCAAAGTCGCCAACGCATGGAGATCTTGTATGACGACTACGTGGCGCGTTCAAAAGAGGCCGAAAAACGTCCGCACAGCATGGCAGAAACGCTCAACTTTCGAGGGTTCATGCAGCAACTGCAATCGCTCATTGCCCGCGTGAACATCGACCTGCAAGACGCCCAACACGCCGTGGAGGTGGCGCGTCTGAAGCTCAAAGCTGCAGAGCAAAAACGGATTCAAATGGACACGTTGGTTGAGCAAGACCTGAAGGCCGTGCGTGAGTTTCACCGCAAGCGTGAACAAAAAGAAATGGATGCCGCTGGCATCACCCTCTACAACCTCAAGCACTGAGGTACGTGCGTCAGGCTTGGACCCAGCAGGCCTGCAACCAATGCCAGTAGTTGGGCTTGAAGGCCCAAGGTATCCATGTGGTGTGCGTGGTTGCAGCAAAAACTTGGGTGGTCAGGTGGTCTTGCCATACCTCTTTGGCGCCCACGCTGGCCAGTAGTTTCTGGGTGAACACTGCATCAGAGCCTTGTTTGGCCAAGGTGTGATGGCTCCAGACACTCAGACCGGCCGGCAGCAAACGTCCATCGGTGGGGCCTGACAGCACGTCGTGCAAGCTGCCCCAGTGGCGGCCCTTGAGGGTTGTTTTGAGTTGCGCGAGTTCTTGTTCTGCGCGGACTTCGTCTCGCACGCGGTAGCGGTGCTGCCCCAGCACGTTGTCAAACCAAAGGCAGGCGTTGGGGTGCTCCTGTAACAGCTCGGGCAAGGTCAACAAGGCGTCTTGGCGGTGGGCTGTCAGTGCGGTGCCTTGCGCCTGCAAGCGTCTGCCATGCCGAAAATTGAAAAGCCAGGGCGCCAGGGGGTCGATGTCATAGGCATCGATGCGCTTGAATCGGGACAGCCAGCTGGGCGGCATCATCCAGCCTGCACTGCCGCCAATCAACACCAGGTGGTCGGACTTGGGCTGGACCTGCGCCAAGAAGTCCTCAATCAATTGAACGGTGGGCTGCCAGCGTTTGCGCGAGTAATGGGCGTGCACATGCCAATTCAATCCTCCCGTGCCGCCGGCGCTGATCAGGTCGCGTAGCAATCCCATGGGTTCAAAAAGGCAGAGCTGGAAGGTGGTGCATCAAATAACTATACCGCCGTAGAAGCTGGCATGACCATTGCAATACCTCTGTGTACAGGCACGTCATGTGTCGGAAAACCGTCATTGCGCACAGGAAATTCATCATGCAAAGTTTCGATTGGGGTCAATTCATCGCCAGCACGTTCAGCGTGTTGCTGCTGTTGGGCGGCGCCCTGTGGTGGGTCAAGCGCAACAAAGGTTTTTCTGCACACGGGGGCGAAGACAAGCGCATTCAGATTGTGGAGGCCTTGCCTTTGAGCCTGAAGCACAAGATGGTGCTGATTCAAGTGGACAACCAGATGGTGTTGGCCAGCGTCAGCCCGGCTGAGGTGAAAACCTTGCACGCATGGACCCAAGGGGACAACCATGTTGCGTAAGCCGATCACCAAAAAAATTCTCTACGTCGTCTTGGCCTTGTTGCTGGTGGCGTTGGCGTCGCTGCCGATGATGGCGCATGCCCAAGGTATTCCATTGGTCAATGTGACAGGGTCAGGCAAATCCGGCCAGCAATACAGCATGAGCCTGCAATTGCTGGGCTTGATGACCACGCTCACGCTGCTGCCTTCGATGCTATTGATGATGACCTCGTTCGTGCGCATCATCATCGTGCTGTCGATTTTGCGTCAAGCGATTGGTACCGCACAAACACCGCCCAACACGGTGTTGGTGGGCTTGGCTTTGTTCTTGACGTTCTTCATCATGTCGCCCGTGTTCGAGACGGTCTACAAAGATGCGATTGGCCCCTACATGAACGGCAACCTTGACTTCGACAAAGCCTTGATCAAAGCAGAAGTGCCGGTGCGCGACTTCATGACCAAGCAAACCCGTGAAGACGACATCGCGATGTTCATGCAAATCGCCAACCGTCGCGAGTTGGACGACGCCACGCAAGTGCCCTTCACCACCTTGATGCCTGCGTTCATCACCTCTGAAATCAAGAGTGCGTTCACGATTGGTTTCTTGATCTATATCCCGTTTGTGGTGATCGACTTGATCGTCGCCAGCGTGTTGATGTCCATGGGCATGATGATGTTGTCGCCCATGATTATTTCAATGCCCATCAAGATCATGCTGTTTGTGCTGATCGATGGGTGGACGCTGTTGATGGCCTCATTGGCCAACAGTTTTGTTTTCTAAGGAGTCGCACCATGGACAGCGCTGCAGTGGTTGATTTGGCCCGTCAGGCTTTGTGGATGACCATGCTCATCTCAGGTCCGTTGTTGGCGGTGGGATTGCTTGTCGGTTTGGTGGTGGGTGTGTTCCAAGCCGCCACCTCGATCAACGAGCAAACCTTGAGTTTCATTCCCAAAATTTTGGCAATGGGTCTGACCACAGCCCTCGCAGGAGGCTGGATGATCAACACCATGGTGGACTACACCAAAGGTATCTTCACTCGCATTCCCAGCTTGTTCATGTAACAGCCTATCGCCATGAACGCCTCATTGATAGACATCCTAGACAAGTTTTTGGTCGTCATTTGGCCAATGCTGCGCTTGTCTGCGTTCTTGGCGTTCACATCCATTTTTTCGATTCGTGCCGTCAACATGCGGATTCGCATTTCGTTGGCGTTTGCGATGGCATTTTTTGTGTCGCAGCAAATTGAAATTCCAAAAATTGACCCGGTCACCGCCGATGGCCTGATGGAGATTGCGCGTCAAATTCTGATTGGCCTCACCATGGGTTTGGTCTTTCAAGTGGCCTCGGCTGCCCTGGTGGTGGCAGGGCAGGTGATCTCGGGAGCAATGGGCTTGTCCATGGCCAACATGGTCGACCCCAACATGGGTAACGTGCCGGTGTTGTCACAGCTGTTCAACATCATGGGCACCCTGATTTTCTTAGGCATTGGTGGCCACTTGATTGTGTTTGGTTTGGTCATGGAGTCGTTCAAGATGCTGCCCATTGGGCAGCCGTTCTTCAGTCAAGACATGCTGGGCAAGATGATCAACTGGAGCTCCATGATGTTTTTGGGTGCGCTATTGATCGCACTACCCGTGATGATGACCTTGTTGTTCATCAACGTTGGTTTGGGATTTGTAGCCCGCGCTGCGCCCAGTTTGAATATTTTCACGGTCGGTTTTCCTGCGTTGATCTTGACGGGTTTCATCGTCATGATTCTTTCAATGAGCAACAACGTGGCCCGTATCGATTGGGTGTGGACGCAAGCTTTCATGATGCTGCGTTCTTATTTGGGAGGCTGACATGTCAGAAGAAAGCAGCCAAGACAAAACCGAAGAACCGACGGCGCAGCGGCTAAAGAAAGCCCGTGAAGACGGGCAAATCCCGCGTTCGCAAGAACTGGCGCCTGCCGCCATGATGGTGATCGCCACCTTGTTTTTCTCCCTGATGGGGCAGTATTTGTTTAGCAGCATGAGCAACTTGTTCAAGCACCAGCTGCAGTTTGACCGTCGCATCACTGACAAGGCCGAGTTATTACCAGCCATCTTTGGCAGCTCTTTGGTGGACGGGTTTTTGATTGTGTTGCCGTTGTTGGCCGTTCTGTATGTGATTGCTATCTTGTCGACAGCGTTGTCGGGGGGATTTATTTTTTCCCCCAAGATGATCATGCCCAAGTTCAGCAAACTCAATCCAATGGCCGGTTTGGCGCGGATGTTTGGTACCGAGGCGCTGATCAACTTGGCCAAGGCCTTGGCCAAGTTTTTTGTGGTTGGCGCTATTTTGTTGGTCTCGGTCATGAACAACTTGCAAGACCTGACCCACATCTCGCAAATGGATTTGAATCCTGCCATTGCCTTGGCGGGCAACATCATTGTGGATTCGTGTTTTTGGCTCAGCTTGGGGCTGGTGTTGGTGGCCTTGGTCGATGTGCCTGTGCAACGCTACCAGCTCAACAAGAAGTTGAAGATGACCAAACAAGAGGTCAAAGACGAGATGAAGAACTCGGAGGGTAGTCCTGAGGTCAAAGGTCAAATTCGCCGTCGCCAACGCGAAATTTTGAACAACAAAATGATGAGCCAGGTGAAGGATGCTGACGTCGTCATCACCAACCCGACGCACTTTGCGGTGGCCCTGTCATACGACCCGATGGGCGACGGCGCACCTCTGTTGGTTGCCAAGGGGGAAGACGGTTTGGCCGCGCGTATTCGTGAGGAAGCCAAGGAGCATGGTGTCTATTTGTTTGAGGCGCCTTTGCTGGCTCGCGCTTTATACTTCACCACCAAACTGGATCATCCGATTCCAGAGGCTCTGTACCACGCGGTTGCGCAGGTCATTGCTTATGTGTTCAGCTTGAACCAGTCTTATGGTCGTGGCCATGAAGTGGTCAAACCATCGCCATCCGTTCCGGACGAAATGAAGTTCGATGCGAACGGCAACTTGATGAACTCTTAAGCCCAAGTTTGAGCCCGCATGACAGACATTTACCAAAGCCCCGGCGATCGGTTGCGATTTGAAATACTCCTGAAGTCCTTGACCGAAGGCAGTATCAACTTGGCGGTGTTGAGCGACCACGATCAGGTGCTCGACTACTACGGCCACTTGTTTGAAGAACGCTTGCGCGCCAAAGGTGAGAGCCACATCGAGTTTTGTGCTTCCACCAACTCGGAGCGCTTGGTTCAAAAGTTCAATGAAATTTTGTCTGAAATCACGCTTGACCAAGCGCTAGAGAAAGACAAAAAACACGCCCCACGCCGCTTCTTGGTGTTCCGCGATTCGATCTTGATGCAAGATTTCGAGCTGCAACTCTTGGCGCGATTGGTGAATGGTTTTCCTGCCGGCAACATCAGTGTGATCTTGCTCATCAACAGTGCGGACAATTACAAAAGCAAGCTCGAAGCCTTTGGTAAAAACTTGCTGCAATGGGAAGTTGAAACCGAAGCCGGTGAACCCAAAAAGCGCTTGACTGATTGGGTGGCTACCGAGCCAGATCCTGAGCCAGCCACGGGGCCGGTGGAGCCCACCTTGTTGCCTGAGCCGCCCACACTGCAAGAAAAAGTGGTGCCGGTGTCGAAGCTGTTGAATCTGCCCACCAAAACGGCGTGGCGTGTGCCCGGTTTTGGCAAGAAGGAAGAGCCTAAGCTGGATACGCAACCTCTGCCGTCCTTTGTGCCACCTCCCCCCGAGCCTGCGCCTGCAGCCACGGCTGCGGTCGTGACGTCTGATCCCCCTGCGTGGACTGCCGAGACGTCACGCGAACCCACCCTGTCGGGTGCGGTGTCCGCCCCCGAGGCCGATGTGTTCAAACGCCCCGCACCGAAGTCGTATGCGGGCTGGGTGTTGTTGCTGTTGCTGCTGTCTTTGGCCGCATTTGGATTCCTCTACAAAGATTGGGTTTTGGAAGAAGCCGAGGCTTTGAAGAAATACCTGCTGCGTGGGACCCCCGCCGTGGCGGCTCCTGAAGAGGCCGCCAGCGCGGCCGCCGCCGCAGCGGCTGCCAGTGCTGAAGCCTTGGCTGCCGCTGAGCAAGCGGCGTCGGTGGCCAGTGAAGCCGAGGCCGTGGCTTCTGCTGCCAGTGCGATTGCCAGCGCTGCGGCTGAACCGGCCTCTGCCGCCCCAGCACCCGAGAAAAAAGCGGAAGCAGCCCCAGAGAACAATTCAGATGAAGCCTGGGTGAACCAACTACCCGCCAATGGCTATGTGGTGCAACTGGCCGCGATGGACACCCAAGAGGAAATGCGTAGCTTCCAGCGCAGCAATGCGGCCTATGCCAAGGCCCGCATCATGCGGACCCGCCACAAAGACACCGGCAAGCGCTTTTACATTTTGGTGGCTGGGCCTTTTGAAACCAAAGCTCAAGCCGATTCCTTCATGCAGTCCAGCCCTTTGCTGGCCAAAGGCTGGTTGCGTAGCACCAAGTCAATGAAAACCCAATTCACCAAGCCCTGATGCTGACGCTAGGAACGCGCATATGAGCCAAGAGCAAGACAAAACCAGCCCAAGTGAGGTGCCTGAATCTGAGGGGCTTCGCATGGAGCCGCCTCCTTTTGAGCAAGGCTACCAACCCGAATCACTGCCGAAGATTTCGGTACCTGATTTGCCCGCCGATGCCGAAGGCCTGAGCGCGGAAGCTCTGTCGCAAGTGCCCACCTTGACCGAGTTGGTCCATGAGGAGGGTGCTGAAGTGAATACGGAAGCATCTATTTCTGAGGGTGACGCGGTCGAAGCACCTGAGTCGACAGAAACTGAATCCGCCGAAGAAAGTATTCAAGAGGCGCCAGTTCAAGCCGATACATGGACAGAGGTCATGCAGGCTCGGATGGGCAAGCTGACAGACGAGATACACACCCTCAATGTCCGACTAGATCGGCTCGAGGCAATCAATAAGACCGAGGTTTGAGCATGGCGGAAGAACAACAACCCAACGCAGAAGAAGCGCCCGAAATCCTGGTGGATGTGGACGCGACCGCTGATCGTTTGTCGGAAATTGCCTCGCAGTCCCTCGACTCCAGTGAGGTTGCTCGGCAAATTGAAGAGCTCACCTCGGTGGTGCTCGACTCAGCCGAAGTCTCCACACGTTCGGCTTCGATTGCTGCCGATGTCAGCGCCACCATGCGCGCTGTGGTTTCCAAAATTCAAGAGAACAACAGCCGCAGCATGATGCACTCCCGCATCATGTTGGGCGCTTTCTGTGCTTGCTTGTTGATTGCGATGGGCATTTTCTTCGCCATCACCATGAAGATGACCAAGTCCATCAAAGAACTCGACACCATGGTCTACGCCATGGCCAAGCGCGTGATTGAAGTGGATGCGAGCTTGACCGCGATTGGCAAAACAAATTCTGATTTCTCTGAAATCACGGAGAAACAAGAAGAAGTCATCACCACGCAAACCCAAGTGGCCAAGCGCTTGGAAGAGATTGGCCAAAGCATGGCCAAGATGCCCACCGTGGTCGCCACGGAAGCCAACAAATCGAGCGATCTCAAGTTCAAAGACATGCAAAAGCAGTTGACGGCATTGGAGTCCAAACTCGAATCGTTTGACTCCAAATTGCAGTCGGTGTCTGCCAAGACCCAACCGGCTCAGCCGCAAGGGCCTAACACGCAGGTGTTGTTGACTGAAATTCAAAAACTCAAGTCTGACTTGAATGCGGGTTTGCAGGCGCGTGAACGTGCACAAACCGCGGCAGAAGCCAACGCCGCCAAATCGATTGAGAAGTCTGTCGAAAAAGCCACGGCTGCTTCCATGGAAGCGCTGAAGGCCGCTGAAAAAGCAGCCTTAGCTGCCAAGTCGGCGGGTGATGCACAAAAGGGGGCGGCAGAGGCTCAAAAGGCTGCTGCGGCTTCTGAAAAGGCATCTGCTGCGGAGCGCCTGGCGCAACAAAAAGCTGCTGCCGAGCGCGCGGTCGTCATGCGCATGCAGGCCGAAAAACCAGAGAAATCAGCCGAACAAGTGGCCGCTGAGCGTGCCGCGGCTGAGAAAGCGGCTGCTGCCCGTGCCGCCGCGAAGGCCGCTGCAGAAAAAGCCGCGGTGGAAAAGGCGGCCGCTGAGAAAGCCGCTGCTGCCGAGAAAGCCCGTGCTGCCGCTGCCGCAGCTGCCGCCGCTGCGACAGCACCACCGCCTGCGGTGCGCGAGCGTCCGATTCAGTATCCGCGCGCGGACTGATTCATCACGCCGATGTGATGGCAAAGCTCTTGGCACTTGCCAAGGGCCAATGGGCGAATACCGCAGGCAAGCTGCTGACATCGTCTTGCAGCAAGGCATTGGGCGCCAAGGTGTCCACCAAATCTGACAAATGCAAAGTCTGCGCTTCGCTGACACGACGCATGATGTGACGCGGCGTGAAGTCATGAGGGGTTTGCAGACCTGAGGCTTCCATCAACTCTTGCAACGCTTCTAGGGTGTGCGCATGAAAATGCTGCACACGTTCGGCTTTGCTCGGCACGACCAAGGCCATTTGACGTTTGGGATCTTGTGTGGTGACGCCTGTGGGGCAATTGCCTGTGTGGCAGGTTTGCGCCTGAATGCAGCCCAACGCAAACATAAAGCCGCGCGCGCTGTTGCACCAGTCGGCCCCCAAAGCCAAAGCCCTTGCCATGTCAAAGGCGCTGACAATTTTGCCGCTGGCACCGATGCGAATCTCGTCACGCAAGCCAGCCCCCACGAGGGTGTTGTGCACCAAGCGCAAGGCCTCTTGCAAGGGCATGCCCATGTGGTCCGAAAACTCTAACGGAGCCGCCCCGGTGCCACCTTCGGCGCCATCAACCACGATGAAGTCAGGCCGTATGCCGCTCTCCTGCATGGCCTTGACCATGGCGAACCATTCCCATGGATGACCAATGCACAGCTTCATGCCGACCGGCTTGCCTTCGCTCAAGGTGCGCAGTTGTTGCACAAACTGCATCAGCTCGAGCGGGGTAGAGAAGCTGCTGTGGGCGGCCGGAGACACGCAGTCTTCACCGACTTGGACCCCGCGCGCTTCAGCAATTTCTGTGGTCACTTTAGAGCCAGGCAAAACCCCACCATGACCGGGTTTGGCACCTTGGCTGAGTTTGATCTCGACCATCTTCACCTGGGGAGAGCGCACGTTTTCGACAAAGCGCTCGGGGCTGAAATGTCCTTGTGCATCGCGACAGCCAAAGTAGCCGGAGCCGATTTCCCAGATCAAGTCTCCGCCATGTGTGCGGTGGTGGCGCGAGATGGAGCCTTCGCCGGTGTCGTGTGCAAACCCGCCCATCTTGGCGCCCAAGTTCAAGGCCAACACGGCGTTCGCGCTCAGAGCGCCAAAGCTCATCGCCGAGACGTTGAACAGGCTGATGTCGTAGGGTTGTGTGCAATCTTTACCTCCGACCTTGACGCGAAAATCATGGCCGGCCAAACGGGTGGGGGCGATGGAGTGGTTGATCCACTCGTAGCCCACAGCACGCACGTCGAGTTGTGTGCCGAAGGGGCGCTTGTCGGAAGCGCCTTTGGCGCGTGAGTACACCAGGGTGCGTTGTGCACGCGAGAACGGAGCGGCTTCGGTCTCGGACTCTAAGAAATACTGGCGGATCTCTGGCCGAATGCTTTCCAGCATGAACCGCAAGTGCCCAATGATGGGGTAGTTGCGCAAAATCGCATGGTGAGTTTGTTGGAGGTCATACAAACCGACCAAGCTCAAAAAGAGAAAGAGTGTGGGCCACCAACCGCTGATGCCCATCACGCCCGCGCCCAGCAGGGTGAAGATCAGCAACACCACCGAAGCAATGAACGCTGTGTAGCGCACGGGATAAATCTGATTGAGTTTGTCCAGCATGCGCGTTGCTCCTAGGCTGAGTGGGGTTTATCGATGTGGCTTGAGTTTCGCAGCCAGTTTAGTTTGTGCCAAGGCCGAGACCTCGGCACGTAAACGGGCAGAGGTCAGTTGCTGGTCGGCCGCTTGTTGGACATCGTTCAGATGCGTCAAGATCGTGCCGCGCAAGTCGGCCAAATCTTGGTCGAGTTTGTGCAAGCGCTCTTGCAACTCGCGTTGCAACGCCATGCGCTGCGTGAGCAAATTGACCTCGGCGGCAATGGTGCGCCACGTTTGTGTCAGCTCGTCGCTGGGCGGAACGCGCAGTTGTTCGAACAGCTCTTGAATCAGCGGGTCAAACAACGGCGATGCGTGGGTTTGAGGCGCAGGTTCAGGCTCAGGCGTTTCAGTCAGTGTGGGCACGTTGTCCGGCGGGACCTGCGCAGATGCATAACGCGCGGCAGGCTCAGGGGTACCGGGTGCCTGCGTGTGCGCTTGCAACACGGCATTCACTTGGTCCCATCCGTGCTCAGGCGTGTATTGCTTGAGTCCTTTGAAGGACAAGAATTGCGGTTCGGAACTCATTTACTCATCACGCCCATGGACATGCGTTTCAAAAACTGTGGAATGCCAATGGTTGCAAATTGCGTGTTCTGCACGGGTTCTGCGACAGGCTCCGCGCGATGAGGCGTGACCTCAGGGCGAACCTTTTGAATACGGTGACGACCCAAGATCGAGTACTGGCTCGACAAGGTGTTGGATGCGGTTAGCAAACCATTGCGTCGGGCACTCGCCGCGGGTGCTGTGTTGGCGCGCACGCTGGCAGATGCCAAGCGCGTGGTGTTGACGGTTTGGCGCATGCCATTGGCCGATTCACGCATTTCACGTGCCGCGATCACGGCTTTGCCGAATTCGTTGAACGAGGCACCGCAAGCATCTGGCAAGTCCATCAGGTAGCCACGTTCAAACATTTCACGTGCGGTCTGTGCTTCCAACACCGGTGGTGCAAGCATGAAGCTGACGGGGAAACGCTGCTTAGAGAACACATCGCTTTTGAGTTGATCGGGGTGCACGCGTGTGGGGCAAACCAACAACGTGGGGGGCGTGTGGATGGCCGAGTCGAAGACCCAACGGTGGCGGCTCAAGAAACCGGCGGTGGCAGTCAATTCAATTTCAGACACGGAGGTGGGAACGATCACCAAGTCGTATTCGAACATCAGTTCGCCTGCAATCGAGTCGGTCCATGTCAAATCGCAAATCACTACTTCCGTGCTGCTGGCCGCGCGGCGCAAGTGCAAGCGTGCATCCAAGATGGGGCGGTTGCCGCCTTGGTCCAGTGGCAAGACATGGTGTTGCACCACCACACCAATGTTGGGCGCGCGCGTCAGCCACGTGCTGGAGGAACCATGGGTGTCAAAGTCAATCAAGGTGACCGTCTTGCCTTGGCGGCGGAAGTAAGCAGCCAAGTTGGCGGACACGGTGCTTTTGCCAACGCCACCTTTTTGACTGGTGACCAAAATTTTGAATGTAGACATCTTTTTTCCTCCATGCTGAGTAAGCAGCACTTACTTTTTCTTTTACTGAAACGCCCCGGAATTTCTTGCGGGGAATGGAATTTACATGGGTGTCGATCCTCTGGTCAATGCGTCGTTTCAGGCGCAAATGAGAGCAGATATCGTGAATCGGCACGAAATTGAATACTTTTAGATAATTTGAATCATGAAAAAGAAACGAAATTAAGAACTTAACGTATGTTGTTGATTTTCAAAAGAATTTTTAAAAGTGTCAAAAAAAACAACACTTCGACTCAAAAAACCCATCCGTTAAAATAAAAGAGTCAACTTTTACTATTTGAAATAACCATGTCCAAACGTCTTTTTGCTCTGGTGTCGATCGCGTCTGTGGCGCTGTTGTCCGCTTGCAGCTCCACCAAACTCGACAACGTGTCTGATGCCAA
>JACCDO010607234.1_pt1 | contig 15097 bp, 15 predicted proteins | sample 7446101 | NCBI WGS metagenome assembly JACCDO01 (sample SAMN15323440, study PRJNA562643) | freshwater metagenome | isolation source: river surface water | place: USA:Blue River Watershed | collected 2017-08-16
AATTGATTGAATTTCTTGATGCTTTAGTTGAAAAATTACCAAAAGAAAGAGATATAGTTATACTTCGTGTTTTATTTGCAGATCAAATTCCTATTGAAAAAGCAATTGAAGTATTTTCTTCACGTATCTTACCTTATGAAGAAATGGTTATAAATAAAGATGAACGTTTTTTCTTAGAATGTAGTGACTTATTTGAAGGTGTAAAAGGTGATAAAGTTCATTATTTTAAAAATTTATGGTTATCACCTACCTTTACAGATGATGATAAAGAAGTTTTATGGCAATGGTTTACATGTTTCTTAAAATTAGCATTAAAATATAAAGCAATTCAATAAAAATAAATTAAACGTTTTTTACTTTAAAAAAGTAAAAAATTAAATATTAGATTCAATTGGTTCCACATTAATAACACCAGTTCTACATGTTACACATTTTATATCATGACTTGTTTGAATCCAATTATTAAAACAAGTTTCACAAATAAAATGATTACAAGTATAAATATAACCACTATTAAAAAAATCTAAACAAACAGGACATTCTTTATCCATTAAATTATATTGTATATAATTTCTATAATTTATATTTATATGTTGTATCAAAAAAGTAACATTTCTATTTAACATAAAATGAAGTAAAATAATTGTAGCATATAAAAATATATATGGCCAAAGATAATAAAAATTATCCATACATAAATAAATAAAAAATCCAAATATGAATAAACTAGTTAATAACATAAACTTTGTAATCATAAATGTAAAACAATTTAATCTTGAATTAACACTATTTAATCCAAACATAACTATTGTAATAGCCAAAAATAAAAATAATATATCATATTTTTTATTTTCATTTTGTAATAAAAATGATATATAAAATATGATATTTAAAAAATAAAGTATAACTTTTATTTTTTTTATTTTTTTATTTATATTTTCTACTATATTATTTGAATTTGTAAATACAATCATTTGATTTAATTTATTAGCTAAACATAATTATATATATATACATAATAACTCAATTTTATCAATTTATTAAATCGGTTTTAAATTGGATAATTCATATTTAAATAACCTTCTCCCCAGACTTTTTCTGTTATATTTGTGTCATTTAAAAATGACATAGGTATTGCAAAAATACATTTATCTGTATAATAATAATATAATGTTTTACAATTTACTTTTGTACCTAAAGGATATATTGTAATATTTGATATAGCTGATGAAATTTCTTTTTCATCAGAAATTAAAATATCATTAGGTTTTATTTCATGTGAAGCTACAATTTTAATATCAATATTATCAATACTAGAACGAAGTAAAGATACTAATGAATTAGAAGAAGTAGATACAATTCTTATATTTGTATTTTTTTTAGTTTTTAATTGATTTTTCCAATAGTCAATTTCATATTGTACCCAATTTTTTAATCCACATGTATTATAATCAGTTTGAATATCTGTATCTTTTTTATTATTTGTTTGATATGCATCAGCAAATGCTAAAAATGGTACTGCAACATATGCTCTTTGTAAATCACATGTTTTCATTGCAACCCAATCAATTGCATTATATACACCTTTTTTATTTATATCTTCTAATAATAATTTAGCACCTTGTTTTGTAAGAATAGTTGCAGCTAAACTTCCCATATTTTCTTGCATCATTTGAGGTGTTGAAATTTTTATAAGTTTTGGTACAATATCTGTTTTATAATATTCTTCTTTATTTTTGTTTGGATATGGATTCATATGAGCATAAATGATATCAAAATTATCTTTATTTTCTTCAATCATTTGAATAACTTTTGGCATAAAATTAGGTGTAACTTTTACATCATCTTCAAATACTATAGCATAATCACAATTACTATCAGATAAAAATTTTTTCCATATATCTATCATACTACAAGCTACACCAATAATACCTCTTCTATAATTATAGTCTCCTGTTTGAAAAAGTCTTTGAATTTTACTATTTGGTATAATTTTTGAACCATCTACAGCATCATATACATTAAATGTATATAATTCATTACTATTATGTTTAAAAAAATTTAATAATCTATCTTTTCTACGTTTTAAATTAACTACATAAATATTTATTTTTATATGTTTACCTGAAGTATCAGTAGTATTAGATTTTACCTCTCCAAATTGAACTTCTTCATTTAAATCATATGCATTTTTCTTTGTATTATCATTTCTTTCATATGTACGTCTTCCAATATGAGTACAATATACTCTATCTAAAAATGTAGTTTTATATCCATGTGCTGTATATCGTTCAGCATATTCCATTTCAAAATGTTTTGCATCCTCATTAAAATGTCCAATAATAGGATAAATTTCTGTTTTTGTTAAACCAACTCTAAAACTAAAATGAGGCCAATATAAATTATTAGCTACATTACATTTTAATCTTTCTTTTTCCAACTCTGCTCCTTTAAAATGTCTATGTTCATAATATTTTAATTGTAATGATTTTTTATCTTTTTCTTTTTCTTCTGTATTACATTTTATTTTTTTACATTCACTACCACCAATATTATTAATTGTTATTTGATCTTCTCCATAATCTCTATTAATTAAACATTGGCCATATTTAGAATTACTTTCTAATACGGTAATACATTTTTCAATATAATTACAAGGATAGAAAAATTCCCAATCATCTTCAATATGAAATTGATACTTATAATTTTTAATTTCATTATATATAATATTCATACTTTTAGGATGACCTTTTTGTGAAGCATCTTTTCGAATTAAAGTAATAAATGGATAACAAGTTAATAATTTTTGTCTATCTTCTTCACTACTATTATCATCTACAACTAAAAATTTTCCAACATATTTATCTAAATCTGTAATACAATATAACATACTATTAATTGTACGATAAGTTAAATCCATACGTTTACAAGTTGTCATTGTAATGATTACATTTTTATCAGCAGTATTTAAAGTTAAACTTTTACTTAAGTTTTCTACTATATCTTTTGGAGTATCAAAAATCATACTTTTATGTTTACATGTTAAATAATCATAAAAAATATGCCATAATTTAACGATATTTTCATCATTTTCATATTTAGTTAATAAAAGTTCTAATTCGTCTATACATTCTTGTATTTCATTATTCTTTAATGAATGTAAAAAAGAAGAACAAATATCAGAACATTTCCAATTTATTATTTTATTTTTACATTGATTAAAGAATGAAGAAGTAGGATGTTCTGGAGTAACTATATATTTAACTTTATTTAAAGAATGAACCATTTTTTAATATGTATTAATTATTTATTAATTATACTATTTTTTTAAATGTTTAAAAATGATTTTTTAAATATAAATCTAAGATTTGATAAATTTAATAAATTATTTAAAACAATATTTAATAAATTATAAAGAAAGTAAAGATGAGTAATAATGATATAGATGATATAGATGACAATGATTTTGATTCTTTACAAAATGAAGATACATTTAGCAAAATTGATGATGATATGGATGAAGATGATTTAAACGAAGATGAAGATGATGAAGAACCATTAGTTAGAGATAAAGGTAATTGGATATATAATGATTATTCAGATAAAGAGTTAAGAAATGAAACATTGGAATTTTTGACTCATTATATAAAACATAAAAGTAATCGTGTTACAACTGAAAATGAAATATATAATCAATCATTAGATGTAAAAAATGGTAATACTTTAAATAAAGATGTATATATGAATTTATTAAATACATTTGTTACATCACTTATACAAAATGGAATTAAAGCTTCTTATGATGATCTATTAGCTAAAAAATATGGATGGAATCATTCCGCATTTGTAGATATTAAAAATATGGAAGACAAAGAAGTAGCTAAAAAATTACGTCCTATTAAAGTAGAAGAAGGTATTTATACTTGTAAAAAATGTGGTGGTAAACATACACAATCTTATGAAATTCAAATGCGTCGTGCTGATGAACCTGCAACAGTATTTATTGAATGTATGAATCCAAAATGTAGAAATAGTTGGAAAATAAACTAAAGTAAGGGTCTGCGGCCCTTACGAACCCAGCATTTATTATTTGTTTTTAATTTTAATTTTTTATACTTTATAGTATAAAAATATAATACAAAAATATCACTACAATTATAATAATTGTTAATTATATTTTTAAACTTTTTAAACCTTTTAAATTATTTACCTTTTTTAACTATTACTTTTACTTATAAATACTAAGTTGTATTTTTATATACTTTTTTTTAAAATTATAAATTTTGAATATTTTAACTTTTAAAAAAAAACTAGTACAAAAATAAATATAGAATTAAAAATGTACTAGTTTTTTTTATTTTTTTTAAATTTGCATTTTTATACTTTTTAGTATAAAAAATAATAGAGGAGGTTTTAACGTTTACTTCGTTAGATGCAAAGCATCAGCGCTAGGTTCCTTTATCCGAAGGTATTTTCTTTACATATAACTAATATTAAATATCCATCTGTACTTTTATATTTATTATATAATTCTTTCATACTATCTGTAAATCTAGGCATTATTTTATTATCACCTATATAGTAAAATAATGCTTCTGTAGGTTTACATTGTATTCTTTTTTTTAATATAAATGTAAATTGTTGAAGTGATATATCACCAGGAACTAAATATTTATGACGATCTATTTCTATATCTACATTTGGACTAACCAATATAGGAACTCTATCAGGATATTTATTTAAAATTTTATTACATTCATTCCATCTTTTTTCAAATGAAAAATCGGTTCTAAATTTTTCATGAAACATTTTACTATTTCTATTACTAATATCTTTACTATTTTATTTTTAAACTTTAAAAAATAACTGGAAAAACAAAACGTTAGTTCCTTATAATTTTACCAATTTTGTCCATTTATGAGCATTTACAAATCCTACTATTTCATTACCATTATTTACAGGAATTATATTTTCTAAATATTTTGCAGTGCATTTATATAAAAAATTTGTTAATTCTAAATCGGTAAATGTACATAATCCTATATTTGAACGACTTAACATTGTGCAAGGTATATCATCTATCGAATCTGCATAAATTACCAATCCTTTACATTTATTAAATATTTTATCAAAATATAATGATTTATACCAAGTATCAACACCATCACCAAATTTAATATTTATATTATTAGTAAGTGTTGTATCTTGATCATTACGCATATCAATTGTATACCATTTATATTTACTTATTTCATTATTTTTTAAAATTTCTTTTGTAGTATCTATATTAATAGTATTTCCACTATCTAAATTAGTTGTTAAATCTTTTATAAAAGATTGAAGATTATTATAATTTTTATCTGTTTTTTTAACACATACAATCATTAACCATCTTGAAAATGAATTTAATTGTCTAAATAAAACAAAAGGCTCTACGTTTAAATGTAAATTATCAAATGATACTTTTAAAAAATTTGAATTTGGTTGAATACTATATGAATGTTGTACATTAAATTCATTTGCTATATCTGGTCCATTTTCCATTTTTATTTATAAATAAAACTATTATTATTTTTATTTATAAAGGTTTTAAATTTAGATTTAAAATTTTAAGATTAAAAGAATAATTTAATTAGTAATAATAAAAAGATGGATCATTTAAAATTTTTCTCTAAAGCTATTATCTTTGTAAATGAATTAAACAAAGTTTTCTCAGATAAATATCCCAATATTCGTTTATACTACAAATTAATGAAAAAAACTCCTGTAAGTAATACCAAAGCAATTGAAAAACATGTTCAGTTATTACTTGAATATATTTCAACCAATTCTGAAGCTATTAAAAATAAAAGTATTAAACAATTACAATCTAATAATATCATTTTTACTGATAAAATATTCTTAAATTTAACAGAATGTTTAACTAATACTGACAAAGAAACTCGTAACACTATGTTTACTCATTTACAACTTTTATTATATATTTCTAATCCAAATGATGAACTTAAAAATTTATTACAAAAAACTTCTACTTCTCCTTCCACTAAACCTGAAGAAAGTAAATTTATTGACGATTTTATAGGAAAAATTGAAACACAATTTAATGAAAAAGAATTCAAAGATCCTTTAAGTGCTGCTATGAACATGATGCAATCCGGTTTATTTTCAGAAATTATTCAAAATATGAATGATGGTGTAAAATCTGGATCTTTAAATCCTCAAAAATTATTAGGAAGTGTACAAGGTATGTTAGGCGATTTAACAGGTGGAAGTATTGATATCAATAACATATTAAGTGGACAAATGAATAACTTAGAAATACCTGCTGGTGAAAATGGTGAAAATGTTAATATTGATATGAATCAAATGTTTAGTATGGTCGGAAATTTAATGGGTGGTTTAAATGGTGGTGGAAATTCTACCCCAAATCAATCAAATCCAATGAATATGGTTTCTTCTTTATTACCTATGTTAGGTGGGTTAACTAATTCAAATCCTTCTATTGAAGAACTTGAGGAACAAATGAATAAAGCTTCACTTGATGATATCAATAAATCATTAGATTAATTTGTCATATCATTATAAAATCCTTTAAATTGATATATAACTTTATCATTATCTGTCATTATTTTTCTTAATTCATCCATTCTTAATTCAGGATAATAATTAATTGTATCACCATCAGCCCAATTTGATGTTAATTTATTTCTTTTACTTATATCATCAGTAATTTTACCATTCTTCACATATCCTCTTACATTTGGATATATTATAAATGAATTTATAAATTCTTCATCATCTTCATATTCACATCTTTCTTCTTTTTTAAAATTTATATATCCAGTATATTTTTTATTATTATTTCTTAACTTTATATAACAACTATTATCTGGATCTAACTTTAACTGTTTTTCATTTTTATATAATATATCAGTTATAGTAGGTTTTATATTGGATTTAGTTATAGTTGGTCCTATATTACGATTATTAAAATTTACAACTGGTTTTACAACTGGTTTTACAACTTGTTTTACATCTGGTTTTACATCTAAATTTTTTGAAAATTGTACATTTGTAGGTCTTGTTTTGATTATTTTTATTTTATTACTTACTAATGGTTCATTTTCAACTAATGGTTTATTTTCAACTAATGTTAGTATTGCTATATCATCCTTTTTATATAATAAATAATATATTATAAAAAATACTACAGATAAAAGTAATATTAGTACTAATATTGTTATTGTATTCATTTTGTTTTATTATTATTATAATATTTTATTAAAATATTATAATAAATCGATTTATTTATGATGATCTTTGATTTAATACCTCCACATTTGGTACATAATTTCCAAATTCATTTGAATAACAATAATTAGATCCTTCTTTTAATTGTATACATCCCGGATAATTTAAATTATTATTTTTATCAGGTACAAACTCACCTATATTATCTACATATGTAAAACTAGAATCTGGACAATCTTGTGGTTCTTTTGGTATACCATTACTTTTATTTTGATAGTTACTACAAATATAAGTTTTATTTGCTAACCAAGTTTTAGATGCATTTGTTTTATATTCTTTTGGAACTTTTATAATATAATCTAATTTTAATGGATCCATATATGCATGAAATGGATTATAATATGGTGCAACTGATACTTTATTAAATCCTGGATTATATTGAATTGCATCAAAATATTCATCATCTTTACTTTTTATTATAAAAAGATATATAATTCCAATTACAATAAATAAAAAACATATACAATTTATAATATTATAAATTTTACTCATTATTTTTTAATTTTAATTATTCTTCAATATAAAAATTTGAATATTTTAAAATATTTTAAAAAAACTAATACATTTTTATTTCTAAATTTATTTTTGTACTAGTTTTTTTTAAATTTATTAAAATTTAAAAATGATAAAAGAAAGTTCCTTTAGTAAATAGAATAATTAATTATATCCGGTGTAAACATACCATCAATAATATAAAGTATACCATTGTCAGTCATATATGTACCTATAACTTTAAAACGATCATACTTTAAACTATATTCATCTGTTAATAATGTAGTTGGTTGTTGATAGAAATTTAAATAATTAACTATTTTACCAGTACCATCAGCTGTAAACCAAAATGCTGGATTATGTGTATATACACGTAATAAACGATTTTCAATACTTTTCGGAGCTAAAACATAATCTAATAAATGAGCCATTAATAATGATTTTAATACTCCTTTATTTTTAGTTTTTAACCATTCACTCTTTGCTTTCTTTAAAAAATTATTAGATGGAGCAATAAATGTAGCTCCATATGGTGTATTAATTAAATAAGAAGAAAAATCTGTCATATCTACTATTTTTAATATTTCACTAACTTGTGGAATAGTATGTAATAAATCATATATTGTTTTTGGTGCCTTTTTTACTAATGGTATACTCTTTGCTAAATTTTCTTTAAAATTATACTTTAATGTCGCATACTGTTTTAACACTTCTGGATCTTCTTCATTACCATCTACAAATAATCCTTTCATAAATCCATATGGATTTGTACCTGCTTTTACTAAACTACAATAATTTATATTTGTACCAAATATTGTATCACTACATTCTGGTGCTAATGCTAAATAATTACCATCAATAGATGCATATGCTGTATCTGTTCCTTGTATGGATGTCATTTTATAATAAATAAATACCTTTGTATATGTGAATAGATATTATTTTTAATTGATTTTTTTACTTTATTTATTAGTTTAATTATTATTCACTATTTAAAGAAAAGTAATGGATTTAATTTACTTCATAAAAGATTTTAATGTTTTATTCAATAAAGAGTACCATTTAAAAGATGATTTAAACTTTTTATACCAAATCTTACCTGATAGTATCAAAAATAAAAATTTAAATCTAAACTCTACCACTTGTCCCTTTATTATTAAAAGTGGTGTAAGAAGATTTCAACCTTGTGGTCATCCAATTGATACAAATAATAATTCACAATTTTGTGAAAAACATACAACTTATAATTTTAAAAAAGAACATCCTAAAGAATATAAAGAAATGGAAAAAGAAAAACAAAAACAACAACTTTTAGAAGAAAAACATAAACCAAAAATTAGTATCGTAGTTCAAAAACAAATACAACAAAAAAATACTGTATTATTAGTTAAAAATAAATATAATAACATTCTCTGGCCTAATTCAAATCTTGTTTTTAAATCGTTTAAAGAAAAAATTATTATTGGAATCGAAGATATAAATGGAAATGTTAATCCTTTAAAAGAAGAAGATATACAATTATGTATATCTAATAAATTAAAATATGAAACTTCGTTTTAATCGAATGTTTACTTTGACTTTTTATTTTTACTATTTTTTCAAAAATAGTAAAATTTAAATTAAACTATTTTTTTAAAATAGTAATTGTTTTTATCTTTTATCTTTTATATATATAAAAGTAAAAGTATTATTTATACAATTATGTCATCTTCATACTTACAATTAAATCATTTAAATAGTAAACATTCTAACAATAGTATAGATAGTAAACATCATAGTAAAGATTTACCTTTAAATATATGGTGGAATTGGTATTCAAAAGGTTTATTTATTTTAGCTTTATTTTGGAATACAGATGAAAATAAAAAAGTAATGGAAGAGTCAATGTACTGTTTTATTACCTCTTTGTTTAAAATGTTTCCTAGTAGCAATATTAGATCATTAGCTTCTGATTTTTTACTTATGAAACCTTATGTCATTCAATTATTACAACAAAATTGTAAACATTTTTTTCAATCCTATCCATCCTATTTAGAAGCTTTGCAATTATCTGAAAATATTAATGACGGATTTTTACGTGTTTGTTTACAATCATCCGACAGTTTATTTATTTTTATTTATTTATTTCAATGTTTTATTTTGATTATGCATAATAAACAAGGTCATAATGTAAATATTCCACATTTTATAGATATGAAATATTTATATGATCCTGAAAAAATAGATAAATTTGATTGGGGAAGACCTTTATGGTTTATTTTACATACTGTTGCTTTATATGCACCAGAACCTCTTACCGATAGTTTTAAAAATTATAAACAAATATTAAGTTGTTTACAACATCTTCTTCCTTGTCCAAAATGTAGATTTCATTTATCTGAAAATTTACAACAAATAAATTTAGATAAATGTTCCAGAACTAGACAAGACTTATTTAAATGTAGTTGGGAATTACATAATATTGTAAATAAAGATACAAATAAACCTATTCTTTCTTTTTATGAAGCTTTACAAATTTATGAAACAAAAAATTAAAAATATTATACTTTACTTTATTTAAAAATTGTATACTTATGTTAACCAAAGATTCTATTATCAACTTATTTCATATATTCTTTGTATTTCCTATATTGTGTTATATCTATTATTTAGGATTTAATAAAAAACTTAATTCTACTATATGTAGAATCATATTAATATTATCAACTATCGGCATACTTTATCATATTTATTTAATTAAAAAAAGAATTGGCACAAATGAACAATATAAAATATGGGTAAATTTAATTCATATATTTATTGTTTTTCCTTTATTAATTTATATTGCATTTAAATGTGAAGAAATTAAAAGACCATTTTTAGAAATGTTATTAATACTTGCTTTTTCAGTTTTAGGTTATCATGCTTTTAACTTTATTAGATACATTTAATAAAGGAACCTACTAAAGGAACCTACTAAAGGAACCTTAGGTTCCTTTAAAACCTCCTCTTTATCATTTTGTACTTATTTTTTATAATTATTTTGAAATTTATTTTTGTATTTGTTTTTTTATAAATTTAAAATTTTTAAAAATAAAGTAAAAAACTAGTACAAAAGTAAATTTAGAAATAAAAATGTACTAGTTTTTTTTAAATATTTTAAAATATTTAAAACTTAATTTGTTTAAAGAGGAGGTTTTAAAGGAACCTTAGGTTCCTTTAGTAGGTTCCTTTACTGAATATATCTACGTAAACATCTATTATTTCTATAAAAAGTAACTAAATTATTCCATACTTCATCATGTCTTGCTAAAAATTCAGAATTTCCTACTATAAACATACCATATTTTGCTCTTGTTATAGCAACATTTAAACGTTTTGGATCTTTCACAAAACCCATTGGATTATTTTCTTTACCATCTTCACTTTCTTCTACAATTCCATTATTTGAACGTACTGTTGAAAAAATAATATATTCCTTCTCTCTTCCTTGATAACTATCCACTGTATTTATTTCTATTTTATTTTCTTCCTCTACACCATCATTCATAACTGCATTTAATTCTTGTATTTGACGTTTATAAGGTGTAATTATACCTATATCTTTTCTATCTACATTATTTTCTAATAATATTTTTACTAATATATCTACCTTTTGTACTTCATCACTATTAAAATATCCATCTATTTTATTACCAGATTCATAAGTAGGATTATCCCAGAATAATATTGGTTTATTAAATGTATTCGCATTCCAAAATGCAAACATATTAGGAGGTAACCATAACGTATTTGGACCATTTGTTAATCCAGGTGGTGTGTAAAATTCTAAACTAGAAAAAGCTGCTATATCTGGATGCATTCTATATTGCTCATTTAAAAATTGTTTTTCTATACTTGGTATTCTACCTTCATTTGTTATTTTTTCAATCGCTAATACTAATCTTTCAAATAAAGAACAATTCAAACTTAACTTAATTGCTGTTGGACTTTTTATTGTCGGCTCTAATTGTTGTTGATCACCCACTAAAATTAATCTTAAATTAGATGATCCTTTATTTATTGGAATAATTGCTTCTGGTTCAATCATTTGTGCACATTCATCAATTAATATAGTATTAAATGTAATATTTTCTAACGAAGAATGTGTACTTTTTGTACATGTAGTTGCAATTATTTTATAACTATTTACTATTCTTTTTTCCGCTAAATTATTTAATATATAAAAATCTTCAGGCATCTTTACATAATTATCTTTTTCTATATCTTTCTTTTCTAATTGTAATTTCTTCTTTTCTAATTGTTTCTTTTTATACTGAATAAAATTATATAATGTTTTATCTCTTAATGTAGCAGAATATTGCTCTACTAAATAATCAAGTGAATTAGCTAGTACACTTTCAGGCACTTTTGCACTTTTAGAAAATATTCTTAATACTGGTATTCCTAAATCATTACATTTCATTACTAATTGATTTACAGCATTATTTGAAGACGCACATAATAATATCTTATCATTTATTTGTTCAGGTTCCATATTATATATTCTTCTTATAATTTCTACAGATGTTTTTGTCTTACCTGTACCTGGAGGACCTTGTATTAAGGTTAATGGATGTGTAATTGCATATTCAATAGCTTGTAATTGTGACGCATTAAATGCATTTGGAATATTTGGTCTATCTATTAGTACAAGAGGTTCTAATCTACTTGATTCCAATAATTCCTTTTCTTCATTTTCAATTAAATCACGATTTACAGTTAATTTTTGTATATTAACTGCATTTAAAATATTTTCAGATAATGCAAAATATTCTCTATTTTCTTCTACTTCAGGATTTAATAAATAACGTATCATTTCATCCGACAATTTATTTTGTCGTCTTGAAAATTGTAATACTGCATTCCTATAACTAACATATGTATCTTCTATATTTTTTAAAGTAAAAGCTCTATCTTTATCTATCTTACTATTTAATAAAAATCTATATTCAATCTCTAATGCAGGTAAAAAAGAAGAAGAATATTCTTTCAAACTATTAAAAATAATTGGAATTTCTGTATATTCAATTGGCTGATTTTTATATGGTAAATTTGTAATACTATTTTTACTCTTTATATAATCATATATAAAATATACTATTGATGCTATAATAACAAGTACTATTATACTTATAAAAACAATATGTTTCTTCATTTAATTATAAACTTTTCTATATTTGATATTAAATATAGAAAATAATAATAAAAGTAATTCAAATTTAATTCAATCATTATTTTTTTATACCATCATTACAAATGCATGTCACTTCTTCACCATATAAACTATTTTTAAACATACTAAACTGAATTACAAAATTACAATGTTCTAATAATTGTATACAATCTTGTAACAAATCACTATTAGGTCTATTTATAAATCTCTCTTTTTTCCACACATGAATCCATTCTTTTAATACATTTGTACAATAAATAGATTCCGTATAAACTGTTATTTTTACATGTTTTTGATCTTTTTCATTATATTGTTTTATAATCCATTTTAATGCCTCTACTAACCCATATAATTCCATTCTTTCTAATGTCGTATTGTTACTTTCACCTTTTAATACCGTTTTTTCTGATTTAGCATTTAAAATAATAACAGCCCAATTCCCATTATTTTGTAATATTGATCCCTTTACATAAATTTGATATTTTAGTTCTTTAATTCGTTTCTTTTCTTCCGAAATAGGAACTATAAAATTACTATTTTTACTCTTATTCATTACATGTACTGGAGGTGGTTCACAATCAATTTCCATCATTTAGATGTTTAATAATACGTTTTAATATTATACTACAATTAGTATAATATTTGTTTAAATATCTTTTATACTTTAATATCACCTTTTTATTTTAAATATTTAATAAGAGGATTATCAGCTACAGAAGAACCAATACTATTAAGTGCATTTTCATATTTTCCAAAAAATTCTTCCTTATATTCTGGATGATCTTTATCTAAATCTTCAATTTCTTTATTCGCACTTTCAACAACTTCTTGCGCCTCTTCCATACGTTTTTTAGCTTCATCAATCAAAGATAATGCTTGAGCTTTCTTTACACGTAAAGTAGTATAATATTCAAGATCATCAAATATTTGATCTTTTTCAGCTTCATGTGTTTTATCTAATAATTTTTGCTGACGAGCTGTAACCTCTTCAATTTCTTTTTGCTCTTTTTCTTTCTTTTGACGTAAATCTGCTTTCACAATATCATCCACCTTCTTACGAATATCAATTTCTCTTGTTGTCTTTGTATACAATGTATTATCAACTAATAACGGAAATTCTCTACCTATATATACCATATCAATTTCAGCATAGGTATCATGATCTCTAAGTAAAGTTTCAGCATATGTTTCTGCTTCATTACCATTTGAAAATGCTCCTCTAAATTTTAACACACCAAAACAACCATCAGAATCTGGTGTTGCATTTTTAGATGGATGAAATGATATTAAACCAATATGTTGTCCCGGAATAGTTGGATCAACTCTAAATTTTTGTTCACGTGGATACTTCAACTTTACAAAATTTTTATCCAAAAGTTCAGCTTTTGCATCCTTAAGTTCTTCATCTGTTAACGATTTACGACCTGGAGTTGGGGTTGGCATATCTAATATAGCTTGAGGAACTTTTGTTGCTTGCTTTGTATTAGGTTTTTCAACATCTGCTTTCCAATTTGTATCTAAAGTTTGTAAATCCATTATTTATTATTATTTATTTATTATATCTTATATTCATAGTATTTTAAATATCTTTTAAAAAATTATTTTTATTTTACTTATTCATTTTATTACAATTTAAATCAGTAATAGTACTATTTATCTTTATAAAACTATATATACTTTTTTATTCATCATTTATTATTTTTAAAAATTGATTTTTTTACAAATGTCCACTACTAATTATAACCATATTGAAACTTTTTTAAAAAATAATAAAAATTATAAAAATTTCAAAAATCATAAAAAAATGCAAATTGATACCAATTCTAACCAGAATAACACTCGTAAATATAGTTTAACAAGTTTTAGCCCTATTAAACCTGAAATATTCAACGATCATCAAGTTAACGACAGTCCTTTACAATCTAATTTAAATGACTCCTTTTCTATCCTCAATGAACTTGAAAAAGAAGAAGATAACCTTGTTGAAGAGTTAAAACGTAAAAATACAGAGTTAACTATACAATTAAATGCCGTTAAAGCTGTTAAAGATCAACTAGAAGAAGCAAATAAAGCCTATCACTACAAATCAACCTGTTATGA
>JACCDO010400830.1_pt1 | contig 15095 bp, 23 predicted proteins | sample 7446101 | NCBI WGS metagenome assembly JACCDO01 (sample SAMN15323440, study PRJNA562643) | freshwater metagenome | isolation source: river surface water | place: USA:Blue River Watershed | collected 2017-08-16
CAATTCATTTCTAATGATAAGAGCATTTTGATATTCTCTGTTTTCGAGTGACATTTCTCTTAATTTAATTAGAGAAGTAATGTTTTGTAGAATTGAAAGACTGTTATCCATACAACAAATATAAGAAATAAATATTAAAAAAACAAGTAATTAATTAATTGTTTTCAAGAAATTTAGGAGTATTGAATTGACTGGTTTTGAAATCTGTTGGACTTGGAAGAGTAGTTCTGAAAACAGAAACCAAGTAAAGAACTACAAAAAGAAACATCACATCAAAAAAACTGAGACTAACGAAAGTTGCTGGAACTAAAAGAGGAGCCATAGCAACCAATCTTACTTGTGTTAAGTTCTTTAGATTTGAGATATTCAATTTAACAACATTTCCTTTAACAGTAACACCTTTTAGTTTACCACCAAGTAAAGTAGAAACCAAGATGTGAGCCAATTCATGTAGAATAAGTGCTGGTACAGAGTAGATATTTTTGTAGAGCTTATTTAACATATTTACTTATTGATTAATACAAATATATTTTATAAATTCTGAAAAAACAAATTATCTGAAAATTTTTTTTTATTTGGTATTTCAATAATTTTGATTATATTTGAAAATCAAAGAAAAAAGATATGTTCTACAAAATTAATACAAATCTAACCAAATTAGAGAGTGAAGAAATTTTAGACTCACTTTCTCCAGATGAAGTCGAGACATTACATAGCTTTAATTTAAAAGCTCATGATGAAGAAGTTGACGGTAAAATGGTATCATATATTATATGTGATAGAAGTGTGTTTTCAAAGATTGTCTTATTTTTAAGACAAAAGTTTGTTCAATTTGATTTTGAAGATATTAGTGATGATGTCTTAACAAATAATATCTCTTTCGTTGGTACTGACTTCGAGGAAGAAGTAAATGAATTTATTACTGAGAACATTACAGTTGATCATATCTTAGATAAGATTAATAAATTCGGTATTAATAATCTATCAGAAAAAGATAAACAATTTTTAGATAATCAATAAAAAAACCCACTAAAAGTGGGTTTTAATTTTATTAAGTCTTTAAGATTATTCACCAGAACCAAAAGTGTGAGTAGCTCCTTTGAAAGAACGACCTTTACTTTCAACTTGCCATTTGCCACCTTCTTTAGTAACTAATCTGTCTTTTAAGATCATTCTAGCAACTTCTTCTTCAATCACTTCAGCAGCTGGTCTTTTCTTACCAAATGCATCTTCTAATTCAGCTGCTGGTTTAGCAGGAGCTTTAATTAAGTCATCAACATTAGTTACATAAGTTAACCAAGTTCCCATTGAAGAGCCAATACCACCTTCAGGCTTAGCTTTCTTATAAGATTCAAAATCTTTTTTCAATTCTGGAGAAATTGTACCAGCTAGAATTTCTTTTGTATATTGCTCGATTTTCTTTTGCTTATCTGTAAATAAACCAAAGATTTCTTCTTCTTCGTTGATTTTGAAACTTTCAAAAGTTTGTAAATGTTTCATACTATTCAATATTATTTTTTTTATATATTGTATATATTACTTTTTCAAACCATTTTTTCAACTTTTTCAACAATTTGACAATAATTCTAAAAATAAAATATTTTATGACATTATGTCACAAATCTTGACTTGGTATAATTTTCGATATTATATTTGTAAAAAAAAAATAAATTTATATGAAAGATAATTTTGATGAAATGTTTAACTCATTCTTTAATGATGATGAGTTCTCTAAAATGATTGAGAATTTTTTCGGAGGATCTGCATCGAAGAAAACTAAAAAAATCGTTGTTCTTCCCAATGGTTCAAAGATATCGACTTGGACTTATATGAACGATAACAAAAATTCAAAGACAACTACAGAAACAAATATTGATGTATTAAAACAAGAGTTACAAAAATCTATTGAGTCTGAGAATTATGAGAAAGCTGCTCAAATTAGAGATTTAATCAAGCAATCCGAAAAAAAGGATCAAGAAATAGTTGAAAAAGAAAATAAATTATTTAGTGATTTGGAATCAGCTATTAAATCAAGAGATTTAGAAAAAGCAAAAGAAATAATTGGTAAAATTGAAAGTATGAAAAAAGTCCACTAATTAGTGGACTTTTTTTTATTCAAAACTTTTGAGAGATCTTAAAATATCTTTAGCCGCTCTAATCTTCTTTACATTCGCAGAAGAAGTTTCTCCGTAAGCCCAATCATATAGACTGTCCATATTTTTCAAGAAATTAATTGTACCATTTAATATTTCTTTAACGTCTGTTGGATCTATTTCACTTTCTTCTATGTGATAATTTAACTGATCAACAACTTCTTTTAATTTTTCCTGACCTAAAATTGCGTGTTCTAATAGGTCCATACCAACTTTAATTTCTCTTTCATTTTCTGATTTTAGATTGTTTAGTTCATAATCTAAAACTATAATTCTGTATGGATAAAAGGTTGTTTGTTTTTGAGATAACTCTTTTCTATCTAACATATCTCTAAATAGTTTCACAACATCTTCACCATCACCAACTCTATACATAAACTCGCTTTTTAACTCTTGTGTAGGTAATTCATTTAAGAATTTCGTACATTGGTATTTTAAGTTATATTTACTTTGTGGTAGTTCTTCTAGTCTAGCCAAGAAATCTGATTCTAAGTCTTCGAATAATAATAAATGTTTCATAAATTATATATTTATTTTTTCAATTCAAATTTATTTTTTATATTTATAGATTCAAATCTATGAATAAAATATTAGAAAATATAAATATTCCGAAGTCACCTGGTTGTTACTTATTCAAGGACGAAAAGGATCAAATTATATATGTTGGTAAATCTAAATATTTACCAAAAAGAGTTGCTTCTTATTTTCAAAAAAAACACGATGATTTAAAAACAACATTTCTTGTTGAGTCAATTAGGTCGGTTGATTTTATAATTACTGAATCAGAAGCAGAAGCTTTAGTTGTCGAAGAAAATCTTATTAAGTTATATCAACCTAAATATAACATAAAAGGCAAAGATGATAAAACAGTAAGACTAAATCTAACAATACTTGATGAAAAATTTCCAAGAATTGATTTGATTAGAACTACAGACAACAAAGAGTTTTCTGGACAAATTATTGCACAATTTACTTCTGGTATACAAGCAAGAGAAGTATATAAACTATTACATCAAGTTTTTCCACTTAGAAGTTGTTCTTATGATTTAAGTGAATCAAATGTTGAATCAAATAAATTCAAACCTTGTCTTGAGTTACAAATACATAATTGTTATGCACCCTGTCAAGTAGATGGTATTAAAAATTTATTCTATCAGAAAATAATAAGAGATATAAAAGACTTGTTTGATTTTAATTCAAAATCAGCTATAAACTCAATTACCAAAAAAAGAAACTATCATTCTAAAATGATGGAATATGAAAAAGCTCATATCGAGCAAAATCGATTGACTAAGCTATATGAGTTAATTAAAAAAATTGAACCTCTTAGGTTGCAGAAAATAAAGAATGAATTACAAGAAATTGGTAAAAACTTAAATTTAAGTAAAACACCTTTAATAATTGAGTCATTCGATAACTCTCATACTTCTGGTCAAGATGGAGTAGCTTGTTCTATTAGATTTGTTATGGGTACTCCTGAGAAATCTTCTTATCGAAAGTTTATTATAAAAACTGCAAAAGTAGGTGATGATTATGCTTCTTTTGAAGAAGTATTAGAAAGAAGATTTACAAGGCTAGTAAAAGAAAAGAGTCAGTTACCAGATTTGATTGTTATGGATGGTGGAAAACCTCAACTATCAGTTGCACAACTTGTGTTAAATAAATTAAATCTAAACATCGATTTAATTTCGATTTCAAAAGATGAGAAACACAGAGCAAGATGGGTTCATTTATCAAATGGTGATACAATAGACTTTTTCTCTGTTCCTAATTATAATATATTGGGTAAAATATCAGAAGAAGTACATAGATTTACAATTAAGTTTCATAAAGAAAGAAGAGATAAAATATGAGTATAGAAGTTAAAACTAAAACAACCGGATTTGGTTCACCAGCCGAAACCTATGTTGACAAAAGATTAGACTTAAATGAACTAATACCAATTGATATAATAACTACTTATTACTTCAAATATGCAGGAGATTCGAAATTAGGTGTTTCTACTGGAGATATTTTAGTAGTTGATAAGTCGGTTGATCCAGATGTTGGCGATTTGGTCTTATTGAAAGATGAAACAATTAAATTAGAGAACTTTGAAAATCAAAAAGATGTATGGGGAACAATAACATGGATATTAAGTCAAAAGAAAAAATTGCAATAATAGACGCCAATAATTTTTACGTCTCTTGTGAAAGACTTTTTCAACCAAAATATGAAAAAATAGCATCTGCTGTTTTATCAAATAATGATGGATGTTTTATTGCTAGAAGTCAAGAAGTAAAAGACATGGGTATAAAAATGGGTCAACCAGTTTTTGAATTAGAAAATTCAAAAAAGGGTCAGATTAAAATGTTTTCTTCTAACTATGCTTTATATGGTGATATATCAGATAGAATAGTAAGCATCTTAAAAAGATTAGTTCCAAATGTAGAAGTATATTCAATTGATGAATCATTTTTAGATCTTAGTCATATACCAGAAGAAAAAATACTCGATGAAATAAACAACATTAGAACAACTGTTCAAAGACTAACCGGTATACCAGTTTCAATTGGTGTTGCTCCTAACAAAACTCTAGCTAAACTTTGTAATCATATATCTAAGACTAATAAAGAGTTCAATGGTGCTTGTTCTTATTGGTCGGTTGATAAATCACTATTACACCAACTAGATATTGATGAAGTATGGGGAATAGGTAGAAAGTATAGAAAAAGGCTATTTAATATTGATGTTAAAAATGTTGAACAATTTATGAATTTAGGTTCAAATCATGTAAGAAATATGCTGAAAATAGTTGGACTTAGAACTTGGTATGAATTACATGAATCCCTTTGTTATCCAATACAAACTAAATTCAAAACTCCTAAAATGATAACTTGTTCTCGAACATATGGTAAAACAGTTTGGCAACCAACACAAATTAAAAATTCTTTCTGGACATTTTTAAGTACATGTCACAAAAAACTAATAAAAGAAAATTTAGGAGTTAATCAGATAAACTTATTTGCAACAACAAATCGATTTGATGATAATTACTTTTCTTGGTCAAAATCAATTAGATTAAATGAACAAACACAAAGTATAGATGATATTTGGAATCAAATAGTACCACACTTAGACGAAATGCCAGTAAGACTCTATTATAGAGCCGGAATCTCTATGAGTAGATTGAAACCAAAGAACATAAAACAAGTTCCTATTTTCAAAGAAAAAAGTAAGTCTTTTGATAAACCAATTGTAGAAGAACAGATTTGGCAAACTCGTAGAGACTTCTTATCATCTGAATACACAACATCCTGGGATGAACTTCCATTAGCTTTTTAACTATGAAAATATTTTGTTATGGAACATTACAAGACAGTAAAGTTCAATTAGAACTATTAGGTAAAACATTCATTGGTAAAGTATCATCTATCGACAATTATATTATTGTTAGAGATTATATTGATCCAACTGATGGAATTGAATATCCAAGAATAGTCAATTTTGACAAAGGATGTGTTTATGGAAACATCTATGATTTTACTGAAGAAGAAGTAAAGATATTAGATGAATATGAAACATCACTATATTTTAAGAAAGAAATAATCTTAAATTGTAACACAAAATGTTTATGTTATTTTCCGGTTATTTAATATACCGACTTTGCAATTTGTGACACCGCCTCTGATTTACCCATCGTATAAAAGTGAATACAAGGTACTCCAAACTTTATTAACTCCTTGGATTGTTTAATAGCCCATTCAATACCAATTTGCTTTATTTCTTCATTTGACTTTGCACTTGTAATTAAATCGGTTAATTCTTTTGGTATGTCAATGTTGAAAGTTCTTGGAATAACTGTTAGTTGATTGAATGTATAGATTGGTTTCAATCCTGGTATAATTGGAACATTAATCCCAGCTTCTTTACACTTTTTAACAAATTCAAAGAATTTGTTGTTGTCATAAAAAAGTTGAGTAACTATGTAGTCTGCGCCGTTTTCAATTTTAGATTTTAGATATTCTATGTCAGTATCTAAATTTGGTGACTCAATGTGTTTTTCAGGGTAACCGGCAACACCAACACAGAAATCTGGTAAATTTTCTTTTAACTCTTCTTCAAGTAAAACACCTTTATTTATATTGTTAATCTGTTTCACTAAATCAACTGCATATGAATGTCCTCCTTCTCTAGGTTTGAAGTTAATTTCAGTTTTGATTGCATCACCACGAAGAGCTAAAACATTATCTATTCCTAAATATTGTAAATCTATAAGTGCATTTTCTGTTTCTTGTCTAGTAAATCCTCCACATATTAAATGTGGAACTGCATCAATTTTATACTTGTTAACGATTGCTGCACAAATACCTACATTTCCAGGTCGTCTTTTAATAGAAACTTTTTCTAGATATCCACTTTCTTTTATTTTATAGACAAATTCCTCACGATGGTAAGTAACATTGATAAATTTAGGATCAAATTCTAATAAAGGTTCAATACTTTCATAGATTGAATTTATACTTTTACTTTTAAGTGGTGGTAGTATTTCGAAAGAGAATAGTGTAGACTTTCTATTGTTAAGATGTTCAATAACCTTCATAGAGGTATTATTTTTAATATATTTTAATTTTTTTTCAAAAAAAGTTTATTTTTGGTTGAACGATTCTGAAGATAAGATGTACAGATACATTGAGATAACATTATTAACTAAATCGTTAAATAAAAAAAAACAAAAAATTATGGGAACTCTATTAACTTTTACACTTGTAGCTTTACTAGTAACACTATTTGCTACTAACCTTGGTTGGAATAACTTATCAAATAATGATAGGAATTCTTTAATTTTCGAAACAAGAAATAAAGAATACGGAGCCTATGATTTAAGAAAAAACTATGGTAAAAATTTAGCTTTTGCTTTATTACTTACTATCTTCTTAGCAACTACAGCTTTTGTATCTCCACTTTTATTCGCTAGTCAACACAATCAAGAAGAAAATCTTTTTGTTGTCGAGAACACCGAAATGTTGTTACCACCTCCTGTTGAGAATCCAGAAGAAGTTTTACCGCCACCTCCACCTCCTCCACCTGCACCAGTAAAAAGTTCTGTTCAATTCACAACAATTGATGTCACTGAAGAAGAGGTATTAAACCCACCTCCTGCTGATACTCAATTAGATAGAAAAAATATCGACACTGAAACAGTTGAAGGTGAGGATGATTTGGTTAAACCAACTGAAATTGTTTATACTCCAGTTGATACGAAACCTCAAAATACACAAATCTTTAACTTTGCTTCAGAACAACCAACTTATCCTGGAGGTGAATCTGAAATGTATAAAGAGATCCAAAGTTATATCGTTTATCCAGAGTTTGAAAAACAAAATGGAATCGAAGGAACTGTTTATGTAAACTTTGTAGTAGAAGTTGATGGAAGTCTAAGTAATGTTCAAATCACCAGAGGCGTAGATGAAGGACCTAATTTTTCTAAAACAGCTCAGAAAGCCGTCTCAAACTTAAAACTAAAATTTGTACCAGCTAAGATGAATGGTAATCCAGTTAGACTTAGAATGACGATCCCAATAAAGTTCACACTTAGATAGATTCTATTAAAAGTCCTAAGAAATTAGGACTTTTTTTTTATTAATAAATTTTGATTATATTTGTATATGTTTAATTTTCTTCATCGTATTTAATATATAACTTAAAATATTCGAATTCAAAATGAAATCATTTTCAATATCTGACTGGTCACTTATAAAAACTATATCTAAAAGAGGTAACTCTCAAGATGATGTTTTAGCACAATTACTATCTGAGATAGCATCTACACAAACACAGTTATCTAAAGAACTAATTGTAATAGATTTACAAATAGATAATAATTCAGTTGGTAATTTTTGGGAGGGTACTTTTATCTATACCACAATAGATTCTGGAATTACTTTTCATTAATCTTATCTTATTAAACTCGTAACTTTAATTTTAATATATTCTATATGAAAACAATTTTAATTTCTATGTTGGTTTTATTATCAACGACTACTTATTCACAATGGGTTGTAAAAAATGTTAACAATGGCTTAGATGATCCTTACACAATTTCTTATTGTCCTTCTATCGAAAAGAGTCAAGCAATCGCTAAATTAGAAAGAGTCGGTGAACAAGTAGCTTTCTATGTTATTGGTTCTTATTTCTGTGAAGAATCGCCTATTGTTGATATTGCTTTAATTGTTAATGGTGAGTCTGTAAAGTATCAAATAATTGGAACCAAATCTTCTGACAACACAACAGTTTTCTTAATTGATGATCTGACTATCGAAGACTCAAAGGATTTTCTAGATAACTTCAAAAAAGCATCTAAGTTGATAATTAGAGTAAATGAAGATTATTGTCAAGATGATATCTATACTTTTAACATGTCTGGTTCGACTAAGGCATATGATACAATGTCAAAATGATTGATTACAATAAAATTTTGATTTCAACTATCATGTTATTGTTTGCTCAAATAGTAACATGGTTTCAACTTTTTGGTCAATTCAAATGGGATTATCTGAAAGATAATTATCTTGTGATAGCTTTATCTGGAATACCGATTAGTCTAATTTACTATTATTCAACAAGACTTTCTGTTGAAGGATTTGGCAATGCTTGGTCACCAAGAATCATTCAATTTATAATGGGTATTGTTGTTTTTACTTATTTCAATAAAATTTTTCTTAGTGAAAATTTAAATCTAAAAAACTCGATTTGTTTAGCTCTTTGTTTGGTTATTGTTTTAATACAAGCTTTCTGGAAGTCTTAAAAGAACAAATTAATTTTATTAATCTATAATAGTTTGAGAAATATATTGTTAAATATATATCTTTTAGATTAAAAAAATAATAAAAAAAATGAACACTGAAGTCATGAATTACAAAGTTAAAGATATTTCTTTAGCATCTTGGGGTAGAAAAGAAATTAAACTCGCAGAAGACGAAATGCCAGGATTAATGTCTTTGAGACAAGAATATAAAAATCAAAAGCCTCTTAAAGGAGCAAGAATCGCTGGATGTTTACACATGACTATTCAAACAGCTGTTCTTATCGAAACTTTGATTGATCTTGGAGCAGAAGTTTCTTGGTCTTCATGTAATATTTTCTCAACACAAGATCATGCAGCTGCCGCGATAGCTGAGGCTGGAATTCCAGTTTATGCTTGGAAAGGAATGAATGAAGAAGAATTCGATTGGTGTATTGAACAAACACTTTTTGCATTCACCGATAATCAACCCCTAAATATGATTTTAGACGATGGTGGTGATTTAACTAATATGGTGTTTGATAGATATCCAGAGTTGATAAAGAATATCAAAGGTTTATCAGAAGAAACTACTACTGGTGTTTTAAGACTTTATGAAAGAATGAAAAATGGAACACTTCATATTCCAGCTATTAATGTAAATGATTCTGTAACAAAGTCTAAATTCGATAACAAATATGGCTGTCGTGAGTCGCTAGTTGATGCCATTCGTAGAGCTACTGATATTATGATGGCTGGTAAAGTTGCAATCGTTGCTGGTTATGGTGATGTTGGAAAAGGTTCAGCTGAGTCTTTATCTTCACAAGGAGTAAGAGTAATAGTTACAGAGATTGATCCAATTTGTGCACTACAAGCTGTAATGGATGGTTATCAAGTTCTTAAAATGGAAACTGCTATTCCGATGGCCGATATTATTGTTACAGCAACTGGTAACAAATCAATTGTAAGAAAAGAACATTTCAAGGAAATGAAACACAACGCAATTGTTTGTAACATTGGTCACTTTGATAATGAGATTGATATGGCTTGGCTTAATGATAATTATGGAACAACCAAAGATACAATTAAACCACAAGTAGACAAATACACAATTGATAATAAAGACATCATTGTTTTAGCAGAAGGTCGATTGGTAAATTTAGGTTGTGCAACTGGACATCCATCATTTGTTATGAGTAATTCATTTACAAATCAAACACTTGCACAAATTGAACTTTGGAATCACTCGAAAAACTATGAGAATAAAGTTTATACTCTACCTAAACATTTAGATGAAAAAGTTGCTAGATTACACTTATCAAAAGTAGGTGCTGAGTTAGAAACTTTGTCAACTGATCAAGCAGAGTATATTGGTGTTCAAGTAGAAGGACCATATAAAGGTGAAACATACAGATATTAATTTTTTATGAATATTATTTGTATTGATTTAAGAATGTTCAATCATGTTAAATTACAAGAGTTATGTGATTTACATTCTTTAAGGTACGAAGCAATATGGGAAAATAAAAAACAAGGTTTTGCTAAACTTTGGATTGATACTGACAAGATGCAAATAATTGCATTCAACACAAAGAAAAATCACAATATTCAATTCACAGATGAATATTGTGATTTTCTTTTAAGTTATGTACCCGTTGATTTAATAAAATCAGAAAATAAATTGCTTAACTTAGATGATATTTTAGATAAGATTTCTAAATATGGAATTTCTTCCTTAACTTTGGATGAAAGAGATTTTCTCGGTAAAGTAAAATAAAATATATGAGCAAATTTTTCTTGGAAACTGTTAATGGATGTAGATTCTTTTCTGATCATTACTTGAAAGTAAGAAGGTCTAGAGAATCTAGAGGTCTTACAACAATGAAAGACTTCATGTTTCCAGATAATGGAAGAATTATAGATCACCCACTCATTGATAAAGAATTTGAAAAAAAAGGGAAAAGATACATAGTCGAGTCTGTACACAAACATTGGTACATGGGTTGGTATGAGCTAGCAGTTGCAAGACAAGCTGGTACAAAATCACATGGGACTTTTATGATTAAGTCATATAACTGTAGTTACGATGTAGTTTTAGAAGCAGTTGAGGAGAATGACAAAGAGATTAAGTGGCTTACTTAGTTTCTTTTTTAATCATTTTCAAAACTTCAATGTTCATTTGAATTTGTTTCATTCTCTTAACAAAGTTTCTTCTGTTTCTAGTTGGTTTACCTTCTTTTTTTGCTTTTGCCATTTTACGATAATTATTTTTTTTATATTCCTGGATCAATACTGACTGCTATTAATCCCCTTTCATCCTGTTCCAGCCACAAATATGATAGTCCTCTAAAAATTTCATTAATCCATCAATCTGATCACACTTAAAATATATTGAGTAACCAACTGATGTTATAGCAGTCAGAAACCAATCATCAGTCAATTGTGAAATTCTAATATTTATAGGAAAAGGTACTTCTGAATGTTGGTGTTTTTTTTCCTTGTAAAAATCAAATCCAACAATCTGTATACCTATTTTATTTAACCCCATCCAATTATCATTAGTCATTTTAACTGAAATTTTCGGACAATTATCTAAAATCCAATCAGTTAAATGATCTTTCACTAGAGAGAAAACACGAGAATCAATATCAACAAAATCCGATTTCGGTATTTTTTCCATTTCCGATCTACTAATTTCATAATAATACTCATCAGAATTGACTGACTCATTGAATTTATTATACTCTTTTAAGTATTTCATTAACAGATTGAACTTTTTCTTGTATCATATTATAAATTATAATATATTTGTATATATAAAATTATGAGTAGAATAAATAAATTGAACTTCGCAGTTATTGCACACGATGCTAAAAAAGCAGATATGGTTGCATTCATTATGAAGAGATTAGACTTTTTCAAAAATGTAAACATCTTCGCCACAGGAACAACTGGAACTCACATAGAATTTGCAGGGTGTCAAGTAAACAAATTCAAATCAGGTCCACTTGGTGGTGATGCTCAAATTGCTGCAATGATCGTTGATAAGAAAATAGATTGTGTTATATTTTTTATAGATCCACTTAGTTCACATCCACACGAAGTAGATGTTCAAATGTTACTTCGTATTTGCAATGTAACAGACACTCCAATCGCAACCAACTATTCAACATCATCTAAACTTGTAAACTACTTTGAAAATGAAGAATCTAATTGAAATATACAAAGATACTTTTAGACTCAGTTCAGAAATGACTGATTCAGTGACAACTGAACATGATTTTAATGATATAATCGAAGCATCAGAAAAATCTAATTCCGAAAGTAATATTTATGTTCTAAATTATGATACTGTATCAGCTGGTCTTCAATTATCGAAAATTGGTAAGACTTGTTTGTTAAATATGGCTTCTAATAAAAGACCGGGTGGTGGTGTTGAAAACGGAGCTTTAGCACAAGAAGAGTGTTTATTTAGATGTTCTAATTTGTGTCAAACTATAAAGGAAGATTTTTATCCTCTTTTATTTGATAGATGTCTTTATACTAAAGATGCTGTGTTTTTCAAAGATCATAAGTATGACTATATAACACCAACAAAATTTGATGTAGTCACAATACCAGCTTTGAATCTTTCTTCTAATTCTATAACTTCGGAAAATGATAGTTATAAACTGATCACTAAAGATAAAATTAGATTAATGCTTTCGCTAGCAATAAAGAATGATGTTAAGAACATTATATTAGGTGCTTGGGGTTGTGGTGTTTTTAAGAATAATCCAGATACTATTTCAACTTTCTTTCATGAAATACTTATCGATGAAAACTATCAAAATCATTTTGATAATATAGTATTTGCTATTATAAATGATTCAAATTCAACAAGTAATAATTTATCCATATTCGAAAAGAAATTTCAAAAATCAGAAGTATGTTAATTGATGTAGAACTAACTATTGAACAAAGAATATCAATCATTCAAAAAATAGACAAAAATTTTGATATTTTAGATTTTGGTATTGGCCCCGTAAATTTACACAACTGGATTGATCAAAATTATCCAACTGTTCCAAGAAAAGCAATCGCATATATTATATAAAATTAACGACTACATATTATGTGGTTTTTTTTGAAAAGTAATTTCGAAAAATAATATATAATTATGTATGCTAAAGTATGATGAATTTATTACAGAAAGTCAAATAATCTCACTTATATTAGAGTCTGATTTAAATTGTAGTTCTGAGTTTCTTAACAGATTAGAAGCTATAAAAGGTAAGAGTGTAGTTGCTAACGCACTACATGTATTGTTCGCTAACGATACTTTTATCTATAAACCGTTATCACAAAACTTCATTGATATATCTGATTCTGAGGATACTTTATCTTTTATTTCAGATAAGAAAGCAGATAAAGCTTTTGACGATGATAAAAATCCTTATCAAGTAAGTGGCAGAGGTGAGATAAAAGTAGGTAGATTTGCAAAGTCTATTTTAAGTGATAAAGAAATATTAACTGGTGTCAATTCTTCTCGTGTTTTAAAAATGAATAAAATAGATTTAACAACTCTCAAAGATAAAGACTATGAGGAATTTGTTAATTTATATAAAGCATCAAAAGTAAAAAAAGATCATAAGTTTCAATTAGTTACTGGTAAAGACATATTAACGTATTATGATGTTGAGAATTATGCTTTCTCTGAAAAAGGAACCTTAGGTAATTCTTGTATGAAACATGAAGAGTGTCGAAGTTATTTAGAGATATATCAGAAGAATCCAAAGTCTTGTAGTCTATTGGTATATTTAAACGCTACTGGTGAGGTTTTAGGTAGAGCTTTAATTTGGAATCTAAGTAAAAGTCCTTGCAAAGCTAAATATTTCATGGACAGAATTTATACTACATTTGACAGTGATGTTATTAAGTTCACTAATTATGCTGATGAAAATGGCTTTATGTATAAAATAAGACAAGGATGTGATGATACTGAGTCTCTTATATTCAAGTACAAAGGATCTTCTGTTTTAGGTGAAGCTCGTGTTGAATTAGATAAAGTAAAATTCGACGATTATCCGTTTTTAGATACCTTGTCTTATTTGAATACAAAGGAAAAATATTTAAGTAATGTAAACTTCAAAGGAGCTTATTCATTAAACGACACTGAGGGAGGATCATCACAGTGTTATTTTTGTGATGGATCTGGTACTTCAGAAAGTAATTGTGAGGATTGCAACGGTGGTGGAGATATAGACTGTCCAAAATGTGAAGGGGGCAAATATACACCTAAATATGGATGTAAAAAATGTGAAGATGATGGTGTCGTGAAGTGTAAGTCTTGTGACGGAACGGGTGTTGGAGATTGTAATGAATGTGTAAATGAATATTTAGAAATCCTAATGAATTTATTGAATGATTTTAGTAGATACGGATTAACAAAAGATCAAGTTGAACTTGAAATTCAAAAGATTAAATCCGAGAAACTAAAGTCTAAGAAGAAAAAGTAATTAAAGATTTTCGTCAAATACATTTTCAATCTTTGATTCTAAAACTATTCTTTGTCTAAATTACCAAAGTTAAATTTACTTCCATGTGAAATATCTGCTTCTTCAAATTTTTCGAATAATTTGATTTATGAAAGTATGTATTAGTTTAATTAAACATTATTTACTGTTACAAATATAATAAAAATATGAATAATATAGATAAAAAATATCAAGAACTCTTACAAGACATTATTGATAATGGTGTTACTAAGCAGGATCGTACCGGAACTGGAACAATATCAGTCTTTGGAAGACAAATCAGACATAAGATGTCTGAGGGATTTCCACTTCTTACAACAAAGAAGATGGCTTGGAAGACAATGGTAACAGAACTACTATGGTTTTTAAGAGGTGATACCAACATCAAATACCTTGTTGATAATAATTGTCATATTTGGGATGGTGATGCGTATAAGAACTATGTTAGTAAACAAAAAACCGAAGATGTCGGTTCAATGAATTGGTTTATACATGAGATTAAGACTAATGATGAGTTTGCTAAAAAATGGGGTGAGTTGGGACCTGTGTATGGTAAGCAATGGAGAAGATGGAGAGGACAGGATGGAATGATTGGTGAGAAAGATGAGAATGGCACAAGAGTAATTACTTGGAACCAAAAAGACCAAATCCAAAACCTAATCA